>CDZQ01055278.1_pt1 | contig 28050 bp, 34 predicted proteins | sample 554831 | NCBI WGS metagenome assembly CDZQ01 (sample SAMEA3182112, study PRJEB8094) | gut metagenome | biome: human; feature: gut; material: Stool; isolation source: human stools | place: Canada | collected 2013-05-06 | reverse complement strand
CAAGGATTGCTCCGGCTGCCCCATGCGTGATCGGTGTCTGAGCCAAACGGACCGGCAGGGAGCCCGGAAGCTGATGGACAGCTATTTCAAGCCATCCGTCCGACGGCAGATGTCCAGGCAGGGAGCGCCGGCTTACCGGGAGGCGCTGAAACTGCGGCAGATCTGGAGCGAGGGAACCTTTGCCGCACAGAAACGCAGCCACAATTTGACATATGTCTTACGACGAGGTTTAGAGGCAGCGGAGGACCACTGTCTCCTTTCTGCGACCGCTTTAAACCTCAAACGCATGATTTGGAACATAAATTGACGCCATTGGGCGTCTTTTTTCTTGCCTCGGGTACCAGGGAATGACCGTAACTATGGGGTTTGTCAACAGGTCCAAGTTAAGACCAAGCTGGCCTTCAATCTGACGAAGCGCCAGCTTATTTGTTTCAGCCTTGCCGGGCTTGTCGGCCTTCCGGTGTATTTCTTTACCCGCGGGGCAATCGGCAATTCGGCGGCTGTACTTTTGATGATCGGGCTAAAGAAAAGCCGGCGGAAACCGAAAAACCGGCAGAACCGGAAAAGCCGAAGAAAGAAACCGGCAGCGTCGGCACGATCCTGTTTATCCTTGCTGCCTTACTTGCGGTAGGCTGGATCGGTTACTATGTAAAAATCGTGCGTCCGAAACAGCAGGCCGAGGACGATGCGGAATTTGAGGATGACGGTTATGGCGAAGGCTTTGACCCGGATGAGGCATACGGGGAACCGGAATATCTTTCCGAGGACGATTTTGACGACAAGGACAGCAAATAAGGCTGTCCTTTTAGATTTTATGAATGTGAGGATTTTTTCATGGAACATATCATAACCAGGCGCCGCGGCTTTCGCAAGCTGTTGGCGTTTTTGCTTTGTATGGCAAGCATTTTGGGGCTTCTTCCGGCTCAGGCTTTTGCCATGTCTGTCGGACAGACGGCAAGCTCCTGGCTGGGCGACCAGTATGTGGGCTCTGATGGGAACCACTACCGCGCCCCGGCGCCTTAGACCTATCTTGCCTACCATGCAGACGGAACCATCGACGTACACACCAGTTCCGGGGGCAATGCTTACCGGCATTATAACTGTATAGCCCTTGTTTTTCTCCACTCGGAAAACTGCTATGTGTTCACACTCCTTTTCTGTGGTTTTGTTACGCAGTAGAAACGCGATTTTGAGGGGTTAGGTATAAATCCCTTACCGCGTGAAAAGTGCGCCCGCAAAGCCGCTTGTAGCAAGGGCTTTTTTGCCCCTACTGCGTAACAGAGGGCATAAAAAAAGCAGCGTCCCTATGTCCCCGGTGGGGGAGAAAGAAACGCCGCCTTTGCGGTTTCGTATTTAATTTTTCATTCATGCGCTGTCAATGCTGCTGTGCCTGTGATATAATATCGCTGTATTCGTATTGGGGTTTCGTACTCACAAGGATTTCAAGGGCATATCAAAGCTCTTTCCGCAAAAGTAGTAAATTCACTTTGAAATCCTGCAAATATGCCGATAAATCAAGGGGTTTTCGGGATAATCAATTTATTTTAGTGAAAAATTGGCAGTGATGCACGAGCCAAAGTTGAACGCCATGAAACAGATCATAGTCGCGGTGATAAGCACATCAATCCGCATGACCACAAAATCGATTGGAACAATCCGGATGAACATCCTGTTCCTGGTCCACCAATCAATTACCCCTATGGCGCGCCTGAATTTAAACAATATATGAGGACATTTTCTATGGATAACTACATTGTCGTTCCAGACGGCAGCATGAATTTCGAAACCATCAGCGAATTTAAGCGTAGCCTTAGATGGGGCGCAGAAATTGAATTCGTGTGGAACAATATTACTTATGGTGTTGTTCGATATGGTACCAACAACAAGATTACGATTTATCAAGCAAATAGACCTGAAACAGAGAAAGTATGTGATACAGCCGACAATGTGCTGGAATACATGCTTGGTGACGACCGTCTGCGGGACATTATTACAAAGGTTAGAGTTGTTTCACGCACTATTTGATTTTTGATAAACACCTCATGTTGGAATGCGTAATAAACATTGATAAAGCTAATCCGAACTACATTATCCAGGTGGGTAATGTGTTCGGATTTATCATTTCTATTGAAAATGTGCTATAATGACCAAGGGCGGGACGAAAATTCCCGCCTTTGTCTTGTTGTCCAGTCATATGATATTTTTTCAAAAGATGAAACTGTCTTTTGAATTTTTCCTGTTGTGCTTTCCGCTCCGCAAACTCCCGTTGTCCTTCCTCACTCTCGAAAAAGGCTTGTATCTCCGGGAGCAGGACACGGGCCAGGGCCTCCACCTCATGGGCGGGTATTCCCGGTGCCGTAGTCGTTGATTTTCTTCTTCCGCGCCATGGGAGCCGCCCCCTGTCTTAAAGCTGCCTGTCATCAAACAGGGAGCGCTGGAACACCGTCCCATCCCTGGTAATGAAGCGGCCCCTTGCGTCCTTGGGTATCTGGTCGGCGGCACTGGTGTTGTCCAGAATGATTTGAGAGAGAATGCTGCCCGCCCTGCCGCATCCCCGGAAATTTAGGTTGCTCTTGATCTGGCCGGGAACACATTGATGTCCGGGCGCTGGGTGGCGAGGATCAGGTGGATTCCAAAGGGCCTCTCCAGCCGTGTCATGGTGGCGGGCCTGTTTTCAATCTGGCCCAGCCGCTCCCCGCGGAGCCGCCCGGCAGGATATGGGGGACATGGGCTGGAACCCCCGGCCACACATGGGATTCTCTTGCTGTATGCGCGAAAGTTTGCTATAATTACATCAAAACGCACAGGGGACCTGCGAAAAGCCGCGTTGGGACAGAAGGGGCCGGGGTTCATCGCTCAGAAGCGCCGCTGCATGTACGTTCAGACTGTGCGAAAATACAATTTGGAGGAGATTGGTATGGCAAAGACAGGAAAGGATATTATGAGGCTGATTCAGGAGCAGGATATCAAGATGGTTGACTTCAAGATGGTCGACATCAGCGGTCAGTTCCGCCACGTGACGATTCCGGCGAAGAATTTCAATGAGAGCACGATAACCAACGGAATCGGTTTTGACGCCTCCAACTATGGCTACGCTGTTGTTGAGAAGAGCGACATGGTATTCATTCCCGATCCTGACACCGCCCTGGTCGACCCCTTCTGCGAGATCAGGACGCTGTCCATGACCGGCAACGCCATGATCATTGACTACCCCGAGAACCGCCCTCTGGCGCAGTATCCGCGCAATATCGTCCTTGCCGCCGAGCAGTACATGCGCGACAGCGGCATCGCTGACACTATGCGGATTCTGCCTGAGTTTGAGTTCTATGTGTTCGATGATGTGAACTGGGAAGTCCAGCCTGACGCCATCGGCTTCCATGTCAACGCGGGGCAGGCCCATTGGAACAGCGGTGTGAACGGAAAGGGCGTCGTCGTTCCAAGGCAGAAGGCCTATCATATTGCCAAGCCCTTTGACCAGACCTATGAGATGCGCAGCGAGATGTGCCTTGAGATGGAGAAGGCCGGCATCCAGATCAACTATCATCACCCGGAGGTCGGCGCCGCCGGTCAGTTTGAGATCGAACCCCTGCTGGGGGAGATGTCCGCCATGGCCGACGCTACGATGATGATCAAGTACATCATCCACAATGTGGCCATCAAGTATGGGAAGACTGCCACCTTCATGCCCAAGCCTGTCTATGGCGAGGCCGGCAGCGGCATGCACGTCCACATGCTGCTCCTCAAGGATGGCAGGCCTGTCTTTTCCGACGATAACGGCTACGCCCACCTAAGCAGGGAGGCCCATTGGTTTATGGGCGGCCTGCTGAAGCACATTGCCTCCCTCTGCGCAATCACGAACCCCTCCACCAACTCCTTTAAGCGCCTGGTGCCCGGATTCGAGGCCCCCGTCACCGTGGGCTACGCAACCTCCAACCGCAGCGCGGTCATCCGGATTCCCGCCTATGCCAAAACGCCGGAACTGCGCCGTTTCGAACTGCGCAACCCCGACGCTACCTGCAACCCGTACTTCTGCTACGCGGCGATCCTGATGGCAGGCTTGGACGGCATCAAAAACAAGATTGACCCCCACGCCAACGGCTGGGGCCCCTACGATATGAATCTCTATACACTCCCAGACGAGGAGAAGGCCAAGCTGCAGAGTTTGCCCGCCACCCTTGACGACGCCCTGGACGCCCTGGAGGCCGACCACGACTATCTCACCGCCGGCGGCGTATTCCCGGAGAGCCTGCTTAAAAACTTTATCGCCGCCAAGCGCGCAGAGTGCGCCGAGATGGCGAAAATCCCGACGCCCGCTGAGTTCGACAAATACTATAACCTGTAGTGGGTTCATCCGCAAAATAGGCGCTTTGCCGCGTTGAAGCAAAGCATGATGATCCGAACTGCATGCTCCAAGTGGGGAATGCAGTTCGGATATATCATTTCTATGGACCATTTTCCTGGCTGCCGGGGCGGGAACAGGCTCCGCCCTGGGGGCCCTTCCGGCTTGCGCTCTCTTTCCTGCGGGCCTATTGGCAGTGTTCAAACCGCCGGATCTGTTCCAGGGCGATATTTCGGCTGAGATACACGTAGTTAAACTCCCGTACCACCGTAACGTCCTCCAGCTGAAAGGAGGCCAGGCGGTCGTCCCCGTCCACAATGGGCTGGTAAGCAAATGTGATTCCCAGGCCGCTTGCTGCGAAATGCCGAATCGCTGTAAAATTGTTGACCGTCACGACTTTTTGAAAGCAGTCTGTGGAAAAGCTGCGGTCCCGCAGCAGCTGCTCCATGATCCCCCGGGTTCCGGAGCCGCGCTCACGCACGATCAGCGTCTCCGAAAAAATATCCTCAATGGGTACGCACCTCCCTGCAAATCGGTGCTGTTTTCCGCAGACGCCAACAAAATGCTCCTTTTTGAAGAGGTGGTAATCGAACTTTGTTTTGTCAAAGGTGCCCTCGATAAGAGCAAAATCCAGAAGCCGGTCATCGAGCATGGATAACAGGATCTCGGTGTTGTCGACCACCAGTTCCAGCCGGTGCCCCGCTGCGGCGGCAAAACGCGCCGCAGCGGGAAGGATCACAAATTCCCCGATGGTCTTTGTGGCTCCGATTCGCAGGCAAAACGTATCTGTGACCTGAAGGGCCTTCTCAAGGGCCAACTCCTCCGCCATGATCCGTTCCATGCTTTGCTTGAGCAGTTCCGCGCTCCGCGTTTTTGTCAGCGTTTTTCCGTCATATTGGAACAGCTTGGTGTGGTACGCCTTTTCAAGGTACTGAATGTGCTGCGTCACGCCGGGCTGGGTCATATTTAAAAGTTCAGCCGTTCTGCGATAGTTCATCTCACGGTACAGGGTGAGAAATGTGTGGATCCTGTGGTCGACCATAGTACCTCCAGACTGATAACTCCATATTATTTAGTAATAAAAATTAATAATTTGATTTTATCACACTCTGCGTGTACCATCAAGAGCGAAAACCAGATATGGAGGTATGGAACAATGAAGGTTCAACAGGTGCTTTTGGCCGGCGGCAGGCTGCTGCCTGGGTTCTGCGCCGCCCTTTTAATTGCGGCGGCCGCCAGGTTCCTGGAGGGGCTGCTGCCTGTCCATTTGGTCGGCGGGTCTGTGATCGCGCTGTTCATCGGTATGTTTTTGAACCGCTGGCTTGGCACGCGGAGGGCATTTCAGCCGGGGCTGAAATTTACCTCGAAAAAGATATTGAAATTTGCCATCATTCTGTTGGGGGCCTCCTTGAGCATCCACACGGTTCTGCACGTGGGCAAACTATCCCTGGCTGTCATGGCCTTCACCCTGTTGACCTGCTTTGGCGGCGGATATTTTGTGGGGAAGCTGCTGGGCCTGAACTGGAAGCTGTCCAACCTGATCTCGGCGGGGACTGGGATCTGCGGTGGTTCAGCCATTGCCGCCATCGCCCCCGTGATTGACGCGGAGGACCGGGATATTGCCTACGCCATGTCCGCTACCTTTATATTTGATATGGCCATGATCCTGCTGTTCCCCATTATGGGACGCGCCATGGGCCTGAGCGACACGGCCTACGGCCTGTGGGCCGGCACCGCCGTCAACGATACCTCCAGTGTGGTTGCCGCCGGATATGCCTTCTCGGAGTCCGCAGGAGATTTTGCCACCATGGTCAAGCTGACCCGGACGCTGGCCATCATTCCCACCGTGCTGATCTTCTCCGTGATCCAGGCCCGCCTGCGCCGCAGAGAGATGGCGCAGGTGGGAGGCGCCCCGGGTTCCCGGGTGAAGATCCTGTCGCTGTTTCCCTGGTTTATCGTTGGCTTTGTCTGCCTGGCTGTTCTGAGCAGCGCCGGCGTGATTCCCGCCGGGGTGTCTGCTGCGGCCAAGGAGGTCAGCAAGTTTCTTATGGTTGCTGCCCTGGGGGCGATCGGCCTGGGGACAAGCTTTCAGGAAATGCGGAAGTCCGGTTTTGCACCCATGGTACACGGATTTATCATCTCCGCACTGGTTGTCATTGTCGCCCTGGCGGTTGAGTATGGTATGGGGCTTGTGTAAATCCGGACAGTCCGGGCATCAGGGGCGCCGCTGCCCCGGGGCCGGTCCTAGGCCGCACGCATACTCCGGCGGAATACCGCCACGGCGGCGATCAGGGTCAGCAGGGCGTAGCCCGCTACCCATAGCAGGTGGGGGGTGACTGCGCCCCAGTCTCCGGCCAGGGCGGCCCGGCCCGCATCCACCGCGTGGCAGAAGGGGAGCAGTTCCGCGATGCGCTTAAACCAGCCCCCCACCAGATCCAGATCGAACCAGGTGCCTGATAGCCAGGCGGACAGATTGGTCAGCAGGGCCCCACAGAGCCCGCCCACCTGCTTGTCGCTGAAGAGACTGCCGCAGAGGAGGCCCAGGCCGATAAAAAACAAGCTGGCGGGCAGCAGAGCGGCAATGGCGGCCCCAATACGCCAGCTGGGCGTCAGCCCTAGGGCCATGGCGGCCAGGTAGCACAGACAGGCCTGGACTAGGCACATGGGCAGCAGAGGCGCGGCATAGCCCAGGATAAAGTCCCGGGCGGTGAGGGGGGAGGAGAACAGCCGGGCCAAGAAGGAGGTTGTCCGGTCCTTGCTGATGAGGGTGGCGGAAAAAAGGGTGATGAAACTCAGGCCAAACATGGCGATGCCGGGGGCCAGCCGCTGGATAGGGAACTGCTCCACGGGAATATTGGCCTGGATGGCCGAGAGCAGAAGCAGCAGCACCAGGGGGAAGGCCAGACCGAAGGCCAGATTGATGGGATCCCGGAGAATCTCTTTGATGTTGCGGATGGAAAACACGTACATCACGCCACATCCTTTCCCGCCGCCAGGGACACGAAGGCGTCTTCAAAGGTGTGGGCGCCAGCCAGTGCCTTCAGTTCCTCCGGGGTGCCCACCGCCCGCAGCCTGCCGGCGGCCATGATGCCGATCCGGTGGGCCAGGGCTTCCGCCTCCTCCAGGTAGTGGGTGGTGAGAATGACGGTGGTGCGGCCCTTGAGACCCTCTATGACATGCCACAGTTCCCGCCTGGCCAGCACATCCAGCCCCAGGGTGGGTTCGTCCAGAAAGAGAATCTCCGGCTCACTGATCAAGGCCATGGCGATGCTCAGCCGCCGCTGCCAGCCGCCGGACAGGATTCTGGCCCGGCTTTTTGCCACCTCCTCCAGCCCCAGCTGCTCCAGCATGGCCGCGGCCTGCTCTTTCCGGCGGCTCCCGCCGTAGATGCCGGCGATCAGTTCCAGGTTTTCCCGTACGGTTAGGTTGGGTGCCACGGCAGTCTCCTGGGGGGAGACGTTGATCTTGCGCTTCACGGCCTCCGGGGCAGTGAGGATGCTGTCCCCCAGCAGCAGGGCGTCGCCCTCTGTGGGCCGGGCCAGACAGGATAACATTTTAATGGTGGTGGACTTGCCCGCTCCGTTGACGCCCAGCAGGGCGTATAATTCCCCCTGCTGTACCGTCAGATCCAGCCGGTCTACAGCCGTCTTTTCCCCGTAGCGCTTGGTAAGGCCCCTTGTCTCAATGGCGTTCATTGCTCCTCCTCCATCTCCTTGATGGCCTGGGCGAAGTTCCGGCTGTCCGCTTCGGTCTGGTCGGGATACAGCTCCTGGGCGTGGCCCTGGAAAATGGCGTCGGCAATCCGGCTGAAGGTGGAAAAATGCTGGATAGCGATGCCCTTGTCTCTGTCCGCCAACAGAATGAGGGAGGCTCCCGGCCGGATGCCGAACATCTCCCGTACCTCCTTGGGGATGACGATCTGTCCCTTCTCCCCGACCTTCACAGAGCCCATGTATTTGCCGTCCAGTGTGTGCTTGGTCATAATTGACGCCCCCTGTGGTATGATTTGTTATACAAATCATACCACAGGGGGCGTGTTGCGTCAATGCAAAAAGTATGAAAAGTAGGAAAAATAATACGGGAGCCGATGCATCGGCTCCCGTAGGGCAGGCGGAACGGCGTCCGTTCCGCTGCCGGCGGCGCTTACGCTACCGTATATTGCTTGTATGCTTTGCCGTCCATGTCCTTCCAGGTGAAGGTCCGTCCCTCCAGCACCAGGTAGCTGCCCACGCTGCCCCCCTTGGGGATGGAGGTGGAGCCGGGGTTTATATAAAGATAGCTACCATGGGGGGTGCAGGCGGGGATGTGAAAGTGGCCGTTGAGCAGCACGGTGCCCTCCGCCATGGGGGGCGGGCAGGTTTCGTTCCACAGATGGCCGTGGGTGGCATAAAGGGTCAGGCCGTTTACCTCCAGCAGGGCGTAGTCCGCCATGAGGGGGAAATCCAGCACCATCTGGTCCACCTCGCAGTCGCAGTTGCCCCGGACGGCCAAAATCTGATCCTTGACGGCGTTGAGCTGCTCCGCCACATCCGGGCAGTCGTAGTCCTGGGGCAGGGCATTGCGGGGGCCGTGATAGAGCAGGTCCCCCAGCAGCAGCAGCCGGTGGGGGCTCTCCTCCCGGTAGCGGTCCATCAGTTTTTTCACATAGTACGCGGACCCGTGGAGATCCGAGGCGATCATTAGTTTCATAGGGCGGTCCTCCTTTGTTTCTTGGAACAGTATACACGATTTATCCGAAATTTCAACACCGGGCCGGAAGTGGGGACAAAATTTTCTTGCGTCGGGGCGGGAATGCTGGTATACTGGAACCAGAGAAAGCAATATCGATCATATAAGTCCGTTTAGATGGCACGGATGTTTCTACGGGGCCGCCGGGAAGGCTCTGCTATGAGTGTTCCGACCGGGCGCAGGCGCTCCGGGCCGGGGCGCTTTTTCTTTTGCCCACAGTACGCAGAGAAAGGAAGAGACGACCATGACCACGATCTTACGGGGAAATATCATTCACGCGCCGGACCTGGGCCGGCTGGAGATCCTGCCCGGGGGCTGCCTGGTGCTGGAGGACGGGGTGATTGAGGGGGTGTATGCCCAGCTGCCGGAGGGCTGCCGGGGACAGCCGGTGAAGGACTGGGGGGATGGCCTGATTATGCAGTCCTTTGCGGATCTGCACCTCCATGCCCCCCAGTATCCCATGTTGGGCATGGGAATGGATCTGCCCCTGCTGGATTGGCTGAGCACCTACACGTTTAAGACGGAGGCCCGGTTCAGCGACCTGGATTACGCCCGGCGGACCTATCGCCGGCTGGCGGAGGACCTGATTACCGGGGGCACCACCCGGGTGGCCATGTTCTCCTCCCGGCACACCGACGCCACCCTCATTTTGATGGAGGAACTGGAGCGGGTGGGGGTGACAGGCTATGTGGGCAAGGTGAATATGGACCGCAACAGCGGCGAGAGCCAGGAGACCACGGAGGAGTCCATTGCTGAGACCCTGCGCTGGCTGGACGCCTGCCGCTTTCCCCATGTCCGTCCCGTCCTCACGCCCCGGTTTACTCCCTCCTGCTCCGACCGGCTGCTGGAGACGCTGGGCCGGGTGGCGGCAGAACGGGGGCTGCCGGTCCAGTCCCACCTGTCGGAGAACCGGGGGGAGATGGCCTGGGTGCGGGAACTCCATCCGGAGTGCCGCCAGTACTGGGAGACGTATGCCAAATACGGACTGTGGAAGGAGGGAACCCTGATGGCCCACTGTGTGCACAGCGACCAGCGGGAGCAGAGGGCCATGGCGGACCACGGCGTCACCGCCGTCCACTGCGCCGCCTCCAATGTGAACATATGCTCAGGCACCGCCCCGGTGCGGCAGATGCTGGAGCGGGGCGTGTCCGTCGCCCTGGGCAGCGACATTGCCGGAGGGGACCAGCTGGCCATGTACCAGGTGGTGGCCACCTCTATCCGGGCCTCCAAGGTCCGGGAGATGGAGTCGGGGGAGCGGTGCCTGACGGTGCCGGAGGCCTACTATCTGGGCACAACCGCCGGCCACCGGTATTTCGGCGCCGGGGCGGGCTTCGCCCCGGGGGACCGGCTCCACGCCATTGTGGTGGATGACGCCTCCCTGCCGGAGCCCGCCCGGCCTCTGAGCCTTGCCGAGCGCTTTGAGCGGGCGGTGTACCTCATGGGGAAGGAGCACATCCGGGCGGTGTACAGCGAGGGCCGCCGGGTGGTATAGAGGGAGCCGGGGAACGGTTTTTCATCCCTGCCGACTACCGGTACCCGGGGATGGGCAAGCGTGCCGATTTGCTTCGCACCCATGCAGCTGGCTAAAAATTTGGAAGGTTAGCACAAAAAAATTCTTGACATTGGCGGAAAACAAGGTATCCTATACATATAGAGTGGAACGCGGGAAACCGCTATCCTGCGACATACCAGGGAGACGACCCGACGGCATATGGTCCATACCGTCTGTGCCGTCTTCCGCCGCATTTTTGCGGTGCAGACAGGGAAAGGGGAGATGCCGGCCATGGAAGAGATCTTGCGCATGGAGCACATTACCAAGCGCTTTGGGGATGTGCTTGCCAACCGGGATATCAATCTGAATGTCCGCCGGGGCGAGGTACATACGCTGCTTGGAGAAAACGGCGCGGGAAAGAGCACGCTGATGAACGTGCTGGTGGGCCTCTACCAACCCACGGAGGGAGAGATTTTCCTGGGTGGGAAGCGGGTGCGCATCGATTCTCCCGCCCGGGCGGTGCAGCTGGGCATCGGCATGGTCCATCAGCATTTCATGCTGGTGGAGGCTATGACGGTGTTTGAGAATATCATCCTGGGGGATAAGCACACCGGCGGTATTTTCATCCGGCGGGAGGAGATGGAGCGGGAGATCGTGGCTCTGGCCGAGAAGTATGGCCTGGATGTACAGCTGAATAAAGTGATTACCGACATCTCCGTGGGCGAGCAGCAGCGGGTGGAGATTCTCAAGGCCCTGTACCGCGGGGCGGAACTCCTGGTGCTGGACGAGCCTACCGCTGCCCTTACGGATATGGAGGTGGAGGGCCTGTTCTCCATCATTGAGAAGCTGAAGGAGGAGAACAAGAGCGTCATCTTCATCAGCCACAAAATGCGGGAGGTGCTGCGTATCTCCGACCGCATCACCATCCTGCGGGCCGGACAGACGGTATGCACCCTGAACCGGGCCGATACCAGCGGCCAGGAACTGGCCAACCTGATGATCGGCCGGGAACTGGCCCCCTCCCAGTATGAGAAGCGGGAACAGCCGGGCCGGTGCGTGGCCAGCCTGCGGCACGTGGACTACAACAAGTCCGCCAAGCACAGCGGACTGAACGACGTATCCCTCACCATCGGCGGCGGGGAAATTGTGGGCATTGCCGGGGTGGACGGCAACGGCCAGGGCCAGCTGGCCCAGCTTATTACCGGCGTCATCGCTCCGGACGCCGGTGAGGTGGATCTGAAGGACAGCAAGGTGGCGAAATTTATGCCCCAGGCCTTTATCATGGAGGGCGTGAGCCACATTCCCGAGGACCGGAACAGGATGGGCCTGGTGGGGGATATGAGCGTAAAGGAGAATCTGCTGCTGAAATCTACGGGTGAGAGCCGCTTCAGCGCCGGAGGCGGACTCTTTCTAAAGAAAAAGGCCATGCGGGACTATGCGCTGGAGATGCAGAAAAAGTACGATATCCGCTGCGCCAGCGTGGAGCAGGAGGCCCGCAGCCTCTCCGGCGGCAATCAGCAGAAAATCATTCTGGCCCGGGAACTGGAGGCCAAGCCGGACCTGCTCATCGCCGTCCACCCCACCCGGGGGCTGGACATCGGCGCCACCCGCTACGTCCATGACACTATGATCGAGGCCCGGGACGCCGGCTGCGCCGTGCTCCTGATCAGCGCCGACTTTGACGAGATTCTGGAGATGTCGGACCGCATTCTGGTGATGTTTGAGGGGCAGATCATGGGTGAGTACGCGGGGAAGAACCCGCCCATCGAGGAGATCAGCCTGGCCATGGCCGGCAAATAAAGAGGGGGGATAGATATGGGAGAGATGCAAGCGCGCCCCACCCGCCGGAGAGAGGGCGGCGTTGGTGCGGCCAGACTCTTGAATCTGGCGGTGCCGGTTCTGTCCGTGGTACTGGCCTTCCTCATTGGCTGCGTCATCATGGTGGCCCTGGGGGCGAACCCGCTGACGGCGCTCCAGTCCCTGTGGATTGGCGCTTTTGGCAGCCTGCGGAATGTGGGCACCACCCTGGCCCGGGCCACGCCGCTGATTTTCACGGGCCTCTGCGCCTGCTTTGCCTATCGGTGCGGTGTGTTTAACCTAGGAGGCGAGGGCCAGTTCATCATGGGCTCCGTTATCTGCTGCTACATCGCCACCCAGAGCGGGCTCACCGGCCTGCCCGCCATGGCGCTGTGCCTGACGGCAGGGGCGCTGGTCGGCGGCCTCTGGGCACTGATTCCGGGCCTGCTGAAGGTCTACCGGGGCCAGAACGAGATGATAATTTCCATCATGCTCAACTATGTGGCCACCCTCTTCATGGGCGTGGTTTACACCAACTGGCTGCGGGACGGCAGCGTCCCGCAGACTGTGTCGGTGCCGGATGAGAGCAAGCTGAGCCGCCTTTTCGGCCTGCGGTGTACTACGGCCCTTTTGATCGCCCTGTTGCTGGGGGCGGCCATCTACTACTTCCTGTTTTACACCTCAAAGGGGTTCCAGCTGCGGGCGGTGGGCCTGAATATGACGGCGGCCCAGTTCAATGGCTTTGCGGTCAAGCGCTACATCCTCTTCAGCTTCGTGGTCTCCGGGGCCATCGCGGGCCTGGGGGGCGGGGCGGAACTGCTGGGCGCTCAGTACCGGCTTATCAATGGCTTTGCCGCGGGCTACGGGTTTGACGGTGTGGCCATGGCGCTGATCGGTCAGCTGCACCCCATTGCCACCGTGGTGGTGGCCGTCTTCTTTGCCGCGCTGCGGGTGGGATCCACCACCATGCAGGCGGCTACCGGGGTACCCACCAGTGTGTCGGATATGATTCAGGCCATGGTTATCGTGTTCGCCGTGGCGGGCATGGCCCTGGTAAAGCTGCCCCAGTTCCGCACATTGGTACAGAAGTGGTTCGGGAAAAAGGAGGGCAAGTAAATGGACTGGACGTTTGTTTCCAATTTGCTCCTGGCCAGCGCCCGCATGGCCACGCCCCTGATCTTTCTTTCTCTGGCGGAACTCTACTCACAGAGGGCGGGACTGGTGCATATCGGCATTGAGGGGCTGGCCGCCATCGGCTCTCTGGCGGGCTTTCTGGTCAGCCTCATCACCGGCAGCCCCCTGCTGGGGGTTCTGGCCGGGGCAGCGGTGGGCGTTCTGGTGAATATGATCTACGCCTACGCCACCATTGACCTGTGTGCGGAGCAGATCGTCTACGGTATGGCCATCAATATCTTTGCCCCGGCTCTGGCGGCGTTTATCTACCGGGTGTATTTCGGCGCCGGGTCTGAACTGGTGCAGGTGGCCCTTATGGGCACCCTGGCCTCCCACCTGGGCATCTCCTCCCATCATTTCCTGGTGAAGCTGCTGCTGGACCAGACCCCTATGGTGTACCTGGCCTATGGCCTGGTGATTGTCACCGCTGTCTATTTCAATAAGACCAAGTCGGGTCTAAGCTACAAGGCCGTGGGTGAGCACCCCAAGGCTGCCGCCACGTTGGGTGTCAACGTGGTGGGTGTCAAGTACGTAGCCAGTGTCATCTGCGGCGCGCTGGCGGGGATGGGCGGTGCCTACCTCACCACCTGCTATACCACGACCTATGTGGACGGCAACGTGGCCGGGCGGGGCTTTATTGCCCTGGCGGCGGTGATCTTCGGCCGCTGGAGTGCCGGCGGTGTGCTGCTGGCCTGCCTCTTCTTCGGTTTCTGTGACGCGCTGCAGATCCGGCTCCAGGTGACTTCCTCCGGCATTCCCTACCAGTTTTTCCAGATGATCCCCTACCTGGCTACGGTAGCGGTGCTGGCGGCCATTGGCATGAAGAAAGCCGGGCCCAAGGGTTCCGGCAAGCCCTACCGCCGGGAGGAACGGTAACAGGTGTTGACAGGCGGGAGAATCCCGCTGTCAGATATATGTTGTGAAAACATAACGGATGAATGAAGGAGGATTTCAAATGAAGAAGTGTTTGGCTCTGATGCTTGCTTTGGCTATGACGCTGGCTCTGGCAGCCTGCGGCGGCACCGGCAACGGCAACGCCGGCGGTTCCGGCGGCGGAAATGGGGCGGGCGGCGATAACGCCGCAGGCGACGGCAAGACCTACAAGGTAGCGATGATCTGCGATTCCAGCATCTCCGACGGCGGCTGGGGCATGAGCTGCTACAACGCCATGATGGACGCCGCTGAGGCGAACGGATGGCAGACCGATGTGTCCGACAGTATCGATCAGTCCGCCTACTACGATACCATTGTCTCCTACTGCGATCTGGGCTATGACCTGATTTATGCCCCCGGCAACCAGTACACGGACGCGGTGCTTCAGGCTGCCGAGGAGTATCCCGACATTGCCTTCGCCCTGCTCAACGGCGGCGAGGGGACCCCCGCCCAGGCGAAAAATGGCAATGTGACGTCCCTGCTGCCCAATGCCCAGCAGGTTGGCTGGATTGCCGGAGCCCTGGCGGGCCTTATGACGGAGAGCGGCGTGATCGCCTTTATCGGCGGCATGGAACTGGATACCACCAAGGGCAAGTATGAGGGCTATCGGGAGGCTGCCGCCTATGTGGGCGAGCAGACGGGCAAGACAGTGCAGACTCTGGACATCGTCTACTCCAATTCCTTCTCTGCCAGCGATAAGGGCATTGAGTTCGCCAAGGCCATGATGGACCAGGGGGCTGATGTGTTCTTCGGTGACGCCTCCGCAGTTGACTCCGGCGCCCGCCAGGCCATTGACGAGGCCAACGCCGCCTCCGGCGCCGTGAAGGTCTACGACATCGCCCAGCCCGCAGACCTTCTGGGCCAGAACGAGTGCATTATCGGCAGCCAGGTGACGGATAACTCCTCCATGGTGGGGCTGTGTATGAAGGCCGTTGAAGACGGCACCTTCGGCGGCGAGGTGATCTACGGCACGCTGCAGAACGGCGCCCTGTCCGCCGGCGCGGTCAGCGACCTGGTGCCCGCTGAGAAGCAGGAGCAGTACCAGACGTACATCCAGCAGATGATTGACGGCACGTTTATGAAGTAACCACTGCATATCGAAAAAAGCCGGCGCAGTCAAGAGGCTGCGCCGGCTTTTTTCCTGCAGGGGGGAGGGGGCGGGCGGAGACTGTATCCAGGCAGTTGCTTTTTTCCCGGGGAACCGATATAATAGGGGCATCAATTTGCAAAGGCCGCACGGCGGCGGCAATCATTGGACAAAGGAGAAGGGACATGATTGAGCATATCGTGATGTGGAAGTTCCGCCCGGGCACGGAGAAGGAGCGGGATCAGTTTTTGGAGGGCCTGCGGGGCCTCTATGGTGTGATTCCTCAAATCCGGGAACAGAGGGTGGGGCTGAACTGCGCGCCGGGCAACTACGACGCGGTGCTGATCTCCCGCTTCGACTCCCTGGCGGACCTGGACGCATATAAGAAGGACCCCCGCCATGTGGCGGTGTCGGCGCTGTGCAAGGCCATCCGGGAGGATCGGGTAGCCGTGGACGTTGAGGTATAATATGGCGGCAAAATTTGAAAATTTTGGCCTAACGGATCTGGTGGCCCGGCCGGAGGACGCCTTCCGCCTGGCCAGCCTTGCCATGGCTGAGGGACAGCGGATCCGGGGCTACCGGGGGGACTACTTCCGCTGCTATGTGGGGGACGCCACCGTGGTCGTCAGGGCCATGCCCGACCCGGACAGCGGGGAGGACCAGCTGCTGGGAATGGATACCCATGCCGCCTCCCCGTGCCTGTGGAATGTGACGGTGGAGCGGGATGTGACGGCCCCGGACGCGGACCCTCTCAGCCGCCAGGTACTGGTGCGGGGGGAGACGGGAAAGGATACGGCAGTGGTCAGCCTGGTCTGCGCCGATGTGCTGCCGGCGCTGAAGTCTGGCACTCCTCTGCGTATGAGCGTGGTGGGCTTTCCCCTGCGGGTGGTCTACTCCGATGACGGCTGTGAGCCCGTGGTGGAGGCCCAGGAGGACACGGTGCTGCTCCAGGGCCAGGTGACGGATGTGGCGGTGGGGGAGACCTACTTCGGCATGGAGCCCCTTACCCGCTTTATCCGCACGGTCGTCGCCACCCCCCTGGGGCCGGTGGAACTGTGCCATTTGGCGGAAATGGTGCCGGAGGAGCAGAAGGATCTGGTCCGGGTAGGCGCCACGGTGTCCGCCTTCTGCGTCCTCTCCGGGGATGTGGCCGTGGGGGATTACGCCGCCGGTATTCTCTATGGGGAGAAGCCGGATCTGACATGTCTGCGGGAGGCTTTTCTGGCGGAGGACGCCGGCCGGCTGCGGCCCATTCTCCACTCCCAGTGCCAGTGCCGGATGGAGCACATGGATCTTGCCGTCCAGGGGGCGGAGGAGACCATCGCCGCGCTGCAGGGAATGATGGACGCTGTCGGCAGCAGCGGCGTGGATGTGGATTTCGGCCGCATCACCGGTGTGGATGATGGAGAGGATGGGGCCCGCCTTGCCGGGCGGGGCTGCCTGCTGCTGGGGGACACCGCCTATCCGGGGTACTATGCGCTGCTGTGCCTGATTGAGACGGACAGCGTGGGCCGGATTCGGCAGGTGACTGTCACCAATGACCAGCGCTATGAGTTTGAACAGGATTTTTCCGGGGAATAAGGTGTTGACGTAAAAAAGCCGCGCCGCAGCCATACGCTGCGGCGCGGCTTTTTTACGGGCAGTTCCTACGTGTCCTCCCGTGGCCCCAGGAGAATGGATGTGGCGCCGCAGAGGATGCCGCCCACCGCGAATACCACCCAGGCGGTGTTCCACATATTCCGGCTGAGCCCCAGGCCCACATAGATGGCGGTGGCCAGCAGCATGATGACGCCGCAGGCGGCTCCCGCCCGCTGCCGCTTGGCCCGGGCCCCCTCTGTGGGATTGTTGCGGCGGTTGTAGCGGTCAATGTGGTATTTATCCTCCAGAATGCCGCCGCAGATCAGGGTGTACACCGCCCCCGCCACTACGAACAGGAACAGCGCGCCAAGGGCGGATTCGTAGGGCTCCCGCTCCGGAAAGAAGTAGAAGGCCAGGCAGAGAAGCGCCACGCCGAAGAGGATGCCCCCCACGCCGCCGGCCATGTACCAGACAAATTTTTGCTGGAAGGCGTCCCGCTCCGCCTGGGAGTAGAAGTCGGTGAGAGTGGGCCAGCGCCGGCAGAAATTGTCGTACTGAATGCCGCTGGCTACCAGCACCACCACCGCGGCGGTGACGGTCAGCAGCAGCAGGGCCCCGGACAGGGCCTCCGGCACGGCGAAGGCGTTCAGGGCACTGACCAGTCCCGTGGCGGCGATGATGGCGGCCACGGCCCCCGCGATCTTCCGGGCAAAGGCCGTCATAAACCGGTCATAGCCCGCCCCATCCTCCGCCAGGGCCTGGCGGGCGTCGCCCCGCAGCAGGGTGTCCAGATCTGTGGAGAACAGGTCGCACAGCCGCAGCAGGGTGTCCATCTCCGGGTAGCTGACGCCGCTCTCCCATTTGCTGACAGACTGGCGGCTGACCTCCAGCCGCTCCGCCAGCTGCTCCTGGGTGATACCCAGGTGGGTGCGGAGAAATTGCAGATTGTCGTGAAATGCCATGGGAATGCCTCCTTATGTTGGGTTGTCCCCATGGTAGCGGAGAACGGGGCGCAACACCACCGATTTTCCGTTGCGTTTGGGGAGAATCCATGTCAACTTCCGGTTGCGCGGTCGAAATTGTCTGCAAATAAAACCGGTATGTACGCAGATGGGGGACACCCCGCTGGACAGAGCGCAGGGCTTGCGTTATACTGCCCCCTAGCGCTAATCCGGCCCCTAGGCTGGGACAGAAAGGAAGGAGCGAAGGCTGAGCAAGGAAATGAGAGATATCTCCGCCCAGCTGGGCACAGCCCCCATCGGCGGACTGCTGTGGAAGCTGGCGGTGCCCACGGTGGTGGCCCAGCTGGTGAACTTACTATATAATATTGTAGACCGCATCTACATCGGCCATATGCCGCAGGTGGGCCGGGTGGCCCTGACGGGGGTGGGGCTGTGCTTTCCGGTGGTGTGTCTGATCAGCGCCTTCACCATGCTGGTTGCCCAGGGCGGTGCGCCCCGGGCGGCCATCGCCATGGGCCGGGGGGACGACCGGGAAGCGGAACGGATTATGGGCAGCTGCTTTACCTGCCTGATCGGTACGGCGGTGGTCCTGACGGCGGCGTTCTGGCTCTGGGGGGAGCCGCTGCTGTGGCTGTTTGGATGCAGTGAGGAGACCATAGCCTATGCGCTGCCCTATATGCGCATCTACGCCAGCGGGTCCATCTTTGTAATGATGGCCCTGGGCATGAACCTCTTTATCACCACCCAGGGGTTCACCAGTTTCAGCATGCGCACAGTGGTCATCGGAGCGCTGACCAAGATTGTGCTGGACCCGATTTTTATTTATGTGCTGGACATGGGGGTTCAGGGGGCCGCTTTGGCCACGGTGATCTCCCAGGCGGTATCCGGTATGTGGGTCATGCTCTTTCTGGCGGGAAGGCGGACAAAGCTGCGCCTGCGGCGGGCGTACCTGCGGGTTACGTGGGCGGTGATGTCCCCGGTGCTGGCCCTGGGCCTGGCGCCCTTTGTGATGCAGGCCACAGAGGCGCTGCTGAACATCGCCTTTAACGCATCCCTTCAGCGCTACGGCGGGGATATCGCCGTGGGGGCCATGACTGTGGCCAGTACCATCAAGCAGATGGTCTGGATTCCGCTCCAGGGGATCGGGCAGGGGCCCAGCCCATCATCAGCTACAACTATGGCGCTGGAAACGCCCAGCGGGTGCGCCAGGCGTTCTGGACCATGCTGAAGGTGAGCATGGTGATCCTGCTGATGTTCTGGGCGCTGATTCAGGCCTTTCCCCAGGCGTTTATCCGTATTTTCAACAGCGACGCCCAGCTGCTGGACACCGCGGTCTGGGTGGTGCGGGTGTACACGGCGGTGATGGGCCTCTTTGGCATCCAGCAGTCGGTGCAGCAGACCCTCACGGCCATTGGCCGGGCCAAGGCGTCTCTGTTCATCGCCTGCCTGCGCAAGCTGATTCTGCTGATTCCCCTGATCTATCTGCTGCCGCTCTTTTTTGAAAACAAGGTGTTCGCCGTGTTCCTTGCGGAGCCGGTAGCGGATTTCATCTCCGTGGTGGTGGCGGTGGCCACCTTCTCGGTAGTGTTTCGCCGGGCTATGGAGGAACTGGAGGGGGAATCGGGCCGCTGAGAAGATAGTACCATATTCTCCGCCGGTTTTCCACCCTGGCCCCCCGGTCCGGCGGGGTCGGCAAATCCTAAAAATTTGTAAAATTCTCACTTTGCCACTTCCCATGGACGGTCGATTATGGTAAACTACTATCAAATGTCCGCGAATTGGGTCGAACCCCCTTCCGGTAGTCCGTGTGAAAGTGAGAGAGCCTATGAAAAAGATCCTGTCCCTGTGCCTGAGCACACTGCTGCTGCTGTCGCTGCTCCCCGCCTCCGCCATGGCGGTGGATACCTTCGACATCAGCGAGGAGGGCGTGGCGTTTATCAAAGAATTTGAGGGCTTCCGGGATATGCCCTATATGGATGATCGGGGCAGGTGGTATATCGGCTACGGCACCTCCTGCGAAGCGGGCGACTATGGGGACGGCGTCACGGAGGAGGAGGCGGATGAACTGCTGCGGGAAGCACTCAGCAGCAAGGGGGCGGATGTGAACCGGCTGCTCCTGGATTATGCCATCCAGCTGGAGCAGCACCAGTTTGACGCCCTGGTCAGCATGACCTATACCCTGGGCACCCAGTGGATGAATCCCACCTACCGCCTGTGCTCCTATCTCATCAGCGGCGTGGAGCGGTACAGCGAGGCGGAAATTGTCAACGCCATCGCCACCTGGTGCCATGTGGGCACGGAGCCGGTGGAGCGCCTGGTCCAGCGGCGGCTGCGGGAGGCGTACCTCTTCCTGTACGGCGTCTATGACAGCGCCGCTGTCGAGGATTACTGCTATCTCCACTTCGACCCCGCCGGAGGCGCGGTGGAGAATCAGACGGTGTTTTATCCCGTGGGGGAGGAGTATGGGGCTCTGCCGGTACCCGACAGGGCGGGCTATGCGTTTGTGGGCTGGCTGACCGGGGACGGGGATTTCCTCACCGGGGAGGAGACAGCCTGGGAGAGCCTGGATGTTACCGCCCTGTGGGAGCCCGACGGGTCGGCGGAGCCGGAGGAGCCTGAGGTGGATCTCAGCACCTGGGTCAATCCCTACACAGACCTGGCGGAGGAGGACTGGTACTTCTCCGTTGTCCGTGAACTGAGCGCCAAAGGGGTGGTGGGTGGCTATCCCGACGGGACCTTCCGCCCGGAGAACACCCTTACCGCCGGTGAGGCGCTGAAGCTGATTCTGCTGGCTGCGGGCTATGGAGAGCAGCTTCCGGTGGATGGGCACTGGGCCTCCGGCTATTTGGCGTTGGCGCAGCAGCTGGGGTGCCTGACGGCGGGAGATGTGCAGAGTTTGGACAGCCCTGTCAGCCGCAGGCTCATCGCCCAGGTGGCGGCGGTGGCCATGGGCTTGGAGCCCCGCTTTGGCGCCAGCCCCTTTGCCGATGTGGACGACGGCTATGCCCTGGCCCTCTATGAGGAGAAAATTCTCACCGGCAGCATTTCCGGCGGCCGGCGCTGGCTGCACCCGGACGACAGCATCAACCGGGCGGAGACCTGTGCCATTGTCTCCCGCATTGGCGCCTGGTCCTATGTGGAGAAAAACGACCCCGCCCAGTCCGGCTACGTGGTCTACCGGGACAAGTACTATCCGCTGCTGCGGGATGTACCGGTGTGTTCGTATGACACAAATCTTCTGGTGCTGGACGGCAGCACCATGTACTACAATGATCCCGCCTACGCTGCGGCCATCGGCATAGATGTATCCTCCCACCAGGGGGAGATCGACTGGGAGCGGGTGGCGGACTCCGGGGTGGAGTTCGCCATAATCCGCCTGGGCTTCCGGGGCTACGGCCAGGAGGGCACTATCAACCTGGACAAGTACTTCCAGCAGAACCTGGAGGGTGCGCAGCGGGCCGGGCTGAAGGTGGGCGTCTACTTTTTCTCCCAGGCCATTTCCGTGGAGGAGGCGGAGGAGGAGGCCCGCTTTGTGCTGGAGAACCTGGCCGGCGCGTCTCTGGACTACCCGGTGGTGTACGATTGGGAGGCGGTCAGCGACAGCGCTGCCCGCACCAACGGCCTGGACGCCTCCACGCTGACGGACTGTGCCATTGCCTTCTGCGAGGCGGTGGCCCGGGAGGGGTACACACCCATGATCTATTACAACAGCCCCGTGGGCTACACCAGGTACCAACTCAGCCGCCTGACGGACTACGACGTCTGGTTTGCCCAGTATGCTTCCCAGCCCACCATGTACTACGACTACCGGATCTGGCAGTACAGTGACAGCGGCTCGGTGCCGGGGATCGATACGCGGGTGGATATGAACCTGGCGTTCCTTCCTTATTAATATAGTATTTCTATAAACCGGCAGCGCCGCCGAAGGGGACTCCCCCTTCGGCGGCGCCGCTTTGCCGGGCCCCGGCAGAGTCTCCAAAGTTCTCTTTAGATTTTTATGAAAAAGAGAGAAATTTTACTTGACATTTTCAACCGGATACGGTATGATAATCAAGCTTGTGCTGGGCTTGCCATGCTTGGATGCCCCGCGCGGGAACTGCGATGATGCGGGAGATTGCGGCTTCGCCGGTAACTTCCGCGGAGTATGTCCGATAATCGGGCGGCTGAGAATGTCCTTTCCGCGGCGTAGATCGCCGTGCCATGGGCAAGTACCGGCCTTTTGCGCCGGTATTTTCTATGAGCAGGAATGATACGCACGGATAAGCGGTAAGAACTTCTCGCCGTACAGAGTAAGGATTGTAGAAATTGCTTTGTACAAATTATGGAGGAACAAACACATGGCTAAAGAAATGATTCGCATCCGCCTGAAGGCCTATGACCACCAGGTCATCGACCAGTCCGCCGAGAAGATTGTGGAGACTGCCAAGCGCAACGGTGCCACTGTTTCCGGCCCCATCCCCCTGCCCACCAAGCGGGAAGTGGTTACCATCCTGCGGGCCGTCCATAAGTATAAGGACAGCCGTGAGCAGTTTGAGCGCCGCACCCATAAGCGCCTGATCGACATCACCAACTCCACCCCTAAGACTGTGGAGGCCCTGATGAGCCTGGAACTGCCCGCCGGCGTGGAGATCGAGATCAAACTCTAAAGCGGGAAAAGTGCCCGGGGTTCTGCCGCCCAGGCGGCGAAACCGGAGCGAAATCGTTTTTGGGGACATGTTGCCCCAAAAGCCGCCTTTCGGTTTGCAGGCGCCGGCGCGCCCGGCAGGCCGAGCCCCTCTCAAAAATGCGCCAGCGCATTTTTGAAATAATTTTGTTACCCATCAGTTCGCCGACTTGCGTGAGGCGGACGGGGTCATGTCGCCGCAGCAATGGGGGAGCCAATGCCCGCAACTGCGCCGACCAATAACCTGAAAAGGAGACATACAAAATGGAGAAAGCGATCATCGGCAAGAAAGTCGGCATGAGCCAGATTTTTGACGCCGACGGCAAGGTGATCCCGGTTACTGTGATTGAGGCCGGTCCCTGTGTCGTGGTGCAGAAAAAGACCGCCGAGAAGGACGGTTACACGGCTGTGCAGCTGGGCTACGAGGATATCCCCGAGCGTAAGCTGAGCAAGCCTGAGCAGGGCCACCTGGCCAAGGCCGGCGTGCCTCTGAAGAAGCATCTGAAAGAGTTCAAGCTGAGCAAGGCCGCCGAGATGAACGTGGGCGACGTGGTGAAGGCCGACGCCTTTGCCGTGGGCGACCATGTGGACATCACCGGCGTCAGCAAGGGCCACGGGTACGCCGGCGCGGTCAAGCGCTTCGGCGTGGCCACCCTGAAGCACACCCACGGCACCGGCCCTGTGGGCCGTCAGTCCGGGTCCATGGGCTCCGGCACGGACCCCTCCCGGATTTTCAAGGGCAAGAAGATGGCCGGCCACATGGGCGTTGACCAGGTGACCATCATGAACCTGGACGTGGTGAAGGTGGACAGCGAACTGAATATGATCGTGGTCCGCGGCGCGGTGCCCGGCCCCAAGGGCGGCCTGGTGACGATCCGCAGCACCGCCAAGACCATTGTCGAGAAGAAGGGCGAGGCCGCCGGCATCAGCGCCAATCCCCAGAAGGCTTCCGCCCGCGTCAATCCCCAGAAGGCCTCTGCGCGTAATAAGTAAGGGAAAGGAGAGTGCTGAAAATGTCTACGATCAAAGTTTTGAACATGGCCGGCAGCGAGGTCGGCGAAGTAGAACTGAATGCCGGTATCTTCGGCATCGAGCCCAATATGCACGTTGTGCATGAAGTGGTGAAAAATCACCTGGCCAACTGCAGACAGGGCACCCAGAGTGCTCTCACCCGCGCCGAGGTTTCCGGCGGCGGTAGAAAGCCCTGGCGTCAGAAGGGCACCGGTCACGCCCGTCAGGGCAGCACCCGGGCTCCCCAGTGGACCCACGGCGGCATTGTGTTCGCCCCCAAGCCCCGCAGCTACAGCTACGTCCTCAATAAGAAGGTGAAGCGGCTGGCGCTGAAGAGCGTGCTGTCCGCCAAGGCCAGCGAGGGCAAGATCATCGTGGTGGACTCCATTGCCATGGACGCCATCAAGACCAAGGCCTTCCGCGGCTTCCTGGACGCCGTGAAGTGCGACGGCAAGGCCGTCGTCGTGACCAATGGTGTCAGCGACGTCGTGGTCAAGAGCGCCCGCAACATCCCCGGTGTCCTGACCACCGCCGGCAACAACCTGAGCGTTTACGATCTCGTCAACGCCAAGTACCTGGTGATCGATCAGGCCGCCCTCGCCACTATCGAGGAGGTGTACGCGTAATGATCTCTTATGATATCATCATTCGTCCCGTCATCACCGAGCGCTCCATGGCCGGTGCTGCCGAGAAGAAGTATGTGTTTGAAGTCGCCCCCACCGCCGGCAAGATCGAAATCAAGAAGGCTGTGGAGGAGATCTTCGGCGTGAAGGTCGCCAAGGTCAACACCATGAACGTCCCCGGCAAGGCCAAGCGCATGGGCGCCGCCCGTCCCGGCCGGACCAAGGACTGGAAAAAGGCCATTGTCCAGCTGACCGAGGACTCCAAGACCATCGAGTTCTTCGAGGGTATGGTGTAAGGAGGAGAGTGAAGCATGTCTATTAAATCTTTTAAGCCGACTACCCCTTCCCGTCGGCATATGACCGTCTCCGGCTTTGACGGCGTGGACAAGAAGGCCAAGCCCGAGGCAAGCCTGACCGAGGTGCTGAAGAAGAACGCCGGCCGCAACAGCTACGGCCGCATCACCGTCCGCCATCGGGGCGGCGGCACCAAGCGCAAGTACCGCATCATCGACTTCAAGCGGGACAAGGTGGATATGAGTGCCACGGTTCTCCGTCTGGAGTATGATCCCAACCGCAGCGCCAACATCGCGCTGCTGGAGTATGAGGACGGCGAGCGCCGCTATATCTTGGCCCCCCACGGCCTGGCCGCCGGGGACAAGGTCCTCTCCTCCGCCGCTGCCGACATCAAGCCCGGCAACGCCCTCCCCATCGCCAACATTCCCGTTGGTACCGTGATCCACAACATTGAGATGCATCCCGGCAAGGGCGGCCAGCTGGTCCGCTCCGCCGGTACCGCTGCCCAGCTGATGGCTAAGGAGGGCGGCGACGCCCAGATCCGTATGCCCTCCGGCGAGGTGCGCATTGTCCGCACCAACTGCATGGCCACCATCGGCCAGGTGGGCAATCTGGATCACGAGAACATCCAGATCGGCAAGGCCGGCCGCAAGCGGCACATGGGCTGGCGTCCCACCGTCCGCGGCAGCGTCATGAACCCCAACGACCACCCCCACGGCGGCGGCGAGGGCAAGAGCCCTGTTGGCCGTCCCGGCCCTGTTACCCCCTGGGGTAAGCCGGCTCTGGGCTACAAGACCCGGAAGACCAAGAACCCGACTGACAAGTTCATTGTCAAGCGTCGGAATGAGAAGTAAGGGAGGCAAGAGAATATGAGCAGATCGATTAAAAAAGGCCCGTATGTTGCCCCTGAGCTTCTCAAGCGGGTCGAAGAGATGAACAGCAAGGGCGAGAAGAAGGTTCTGAAGACCTGGAGCCGCAGTTCCACCATCTTCCCCGCCTTCGTCGGCCACACCATCGCCGTCCACGACGGCCGCAAGCATGTGCCCGTCTACATCCAGGAGGATATGGTGGGTCACAAGCTGGGTGAGTTTGCCCCCACCCGGACCTTCCGCGGTCACACCAAGGGCAAGTAATAAAGGAGGATGCAGAATACTATGGAAGCCAAAGCTTATTTGAAATATCTCCGCATCTCTCCCCGCAAGGTTCAGATCGTTGCCGATCTGATCCGCGGCAAGGATGTGGGCGCCGCCATGGCCATCCTCATGCAGACCCCCAAGGCTGCTTCTGAGCCGATGGTGAAGCTGCTGAAGAGCGCCGTGGCCAACGCCGAGAACAACTTCAACATGGATGTGGAGAAACTCTACGTGTCCCAGGTTTTTGCCACCCCCGGCCCTATCCTCAAGAGAGTGATGCCCCGGGCCCAGGGCCGCGCCTATCGGATCAACAAGAGAACTTCTCACGTGACCCTGGCGGTCGCGGAAAAGGCTTAAGGGAGGAGACAGTTTATGGGACAGAAAGTGAATCCCCACGGCATGCGCGTGGGCGTCATCAAGGACTGGGATTCCCGTTGGTATGCCAGCAGTGAGAAGGTGGGCGACCTGCTTGTCGAGGACAAGAAGATCCGCGACTACCTGAAGCAGGCCCTGTACGGCGCCGGTGTGCCCAAGGTGGAGATCGAGCGCTCCAACGGCGGCGTGACCGTCTTCCTGCACTGCGCCCGCCCGGGCGTGGTCATCGGCAAGGACGGCAAGGCCATTGAGGAGACCCGCCAGGCCGTGGAAAAAATGATCGGCAAGCCCACCAAGCTGAACATCATCGAGGTGCGCAACCCCGATATGAACGCGCAGCTGGTGGCGGAGAATGTTGCCCAGCAGCTGGAGAAGCGTATCTCCCACCGCCGGGCTATGAAGAACGCCATGGGCCGGGCCATGCGGGCCGGTGCCAAGGGCATCAAGTGCAACTGCTCCGGCCGCCTGGGTGGCCGTGAGATCGCCGGCAGCGAGCATTATCACGAGGGCACCATCCCCCTGCAGACCATCCGCGCCGACATTGAGTACGGCTTTGCGGAGGCCAAGACCACCTTTGGCCGCATCGGCGTGAAGGTGTGGATCTACAAGGGTGAGATCCTCAGCCAGACCCTGCGGACCACTCCCCGCACCATGGACACCTCCAAGCCCTATGAGGAGCGCCGGGAGCGCCGTCCCCGCCGGGATGGCGACCGCCGTCCGGGCGGCTTCAACCGCGACAACCGCGGCGGCTTTAACCGCAACAATGATAACCGCGGCCCTCGCCGCGATGGCCAGGGTACCTTCAACCGCAGCAATGACAACCGCGGCCCCCGCCCTGAGAAGAAAGAAGGAGGCGCTCAGTAATGCTTCTGCCTAAGAGAGTCAAATACCGCAGAGTCCATCGCGGCCGCCTCACCGGCAAGGCCATGAGAGGCAACACCATCACCTATGGTGAGTTCGGCCTGGTGGCTACCGAGCCCGCGTGGATCACCAGCAATCAGATCGAGGCTGCCCGTATCGCCATGACCCGCTACACCAAGCGCGGTGGCCAGGTGTGGATCAAGATCTTCCCCGACAAGCCCGTCACCGAGAAGCCGGCCGAGACCCGCATGGGTTCCGGTAAGGGCTCCCCCGAGTACTGGGTCTCCGTCGTAAAGCCCGGTCGTGTCATGTTCGAGATCGCCGGCGTTCCCGAAGAGACCGCCCGCGAGGCCCTGCGCCTGGCCAGCCACAAGCTGCCCATCAAGTGCAAGATTGCCAAGCGGGAGGACCTGGACGTTCAGGAAGTAGGTGAATAAGATGAAGGCAAGTGAAATCCGTAAGATGAGCGCGGCTGAACTGAGCGAGAAGCTGGTCAGCCTGAAGAAGGACCTGTTCTTCCTGCGTATGCAGCACGCCACCAACCAGCTGGACAACCCTGTCAAGATTGCTGAGGTCAAGCGTGATATTGCCCGAGTCAAGACCATTATCCGCGAGCAGCAGACCGCTGCCGCTAAGTAAGAGAAGGAGGTAAATCGAAATGAGTGAAGCAAGAATTTCCTCCCGGAAGACTAGGGTTGGTAAGGTCGTGTCCGACAAGATGGACAAGACTGTTGTTGTGGCGATTGAGGATCGGGTTGCCCATCCTCTGTATAAGAAGATCGTTGGCCGCACCTATAAGCTGAAGGCCCATGACGAGCAGAACACCTGCGGCGTGGGCGATAAGGTGAAGGTCATGGAGACCCGCCCCCTGTCCAAGGACAAGAGATGGCGCGTGGTCGAGATCATCGAAAAAGCGAAGTAAGGGGGTGCCGATAGATGATCCAACAGGAAAGTTTTTTGAAGGTCGCTGATAATACCGGCGCCAAGGAGATCAAGTGCAT
>CDZQ01013794.1_pt1 | contig 28173 bp, 25 predicted proteins | sample 554831 | NCBI WGS metagenome assembly CDZQ01 (sample SAMEA3182112, study PRJEB8094) | gut metagenome | biome: human; feature: gut; material: Stool; isolation source: human stools | place: Canada | collected 2013-05-06 | reverse complement strand
GTTCTGGATGTGGACAGCGCAGGGCGCGACCCACAGCAGCAGGCGGCTAAGAATTATCTTCACGATAGTCCGAGGGATCCCAGCCTGTTTCGCTTCCGCCCCATTCCGCTCAGCTTTGAGCCGGTGGAGCCGGGGCGGTGTTCGCCGGTTTTGTACTCCGCCAGCATTCTGGACATGATCGACTATTCTCTGCGCAGTTGTGTGGAGAGGGGCATTACGGTGCGGCGCTGCAAGAACTGCGGCCGCTACTTCCCCCAGACCGGACGGGTCAGCGCGGAGTACTGTGAGCGTCCGGTGCCCAGAGGACAGCAGACCTGCCGTGAGGCTGGCGCCTTCCAGCAGTGGACAAAGAAACAGTCTGACGATCCTGTCTTCAAGGCCTACCGCAAGGAGTATAAGAAGCGGTTTGCCTGGATCAAAGCCGGGCGTATCTCCGATACGGATTTCTACGCCTGGAGTGAGCGTGCCAGAGAGATGAAAAAGAAATGTGATCGCGATGTCATTACCCTGGAGGAATATGTGGAGTGGCTGAAAAACTCCTGAATCACCGACAGGAAAAAGAATAAGGGACCGGCTTTCGTCAAGTCGGTCCCTTATTCTTTGTATAGGCGATGTAGATTTTATACCGTTTACAGACTTCCGTCTCCCTTGTTCCCACCAAATTCGCAGCCGTATTGATGGCCTTTTCCGTAGTACCATCGCCCATAGCGATACCCGTAGTGAGGCGGGCAGTTGGCACAGTCGCCGTCACAGTGCCCATCATGCTTCTTTCTGCCCCTACCGGCCAGCGCGGAACCCGCCGCGAAAGCAGCCAGCGCAGTGAAAAGGCCCACTTTTTTCTTTTTCGGGAGGGTGTACTGGATCTGTTCCGGCTGTTCATAGCCAGTTGGCTCGTCATCGAACACGTCGATCTTCGCCCGCCGGGAGATCTGCTGGAAGGCGGCGGCGTCGATCATCATGTAGATCTCTTCCAGCTGTTCCCGGTCAAAGGGCACGTCTGTCCGCTCCGCGATTTTACTCAGAAGAGATTCCTCCACTGTGCCCACCATCTCCAGCACCTGTTCCGGCGTAAAGCGGACGCCGGCGGCCAGCGCCTTTTCCAGAAACTTTGCGGTAAAGGCTTCATCTTGAAAGGCCAGTTCCTGCGCCACTTCCCACACCTCGTCCGCCGACCCGTAATCGGACAGGCGGTAGGTATAGTTCTTCTGGGTGCTGGGTGACCAGTCGTAGAAGCCTCCGTAGTAATCATCCCAGGTCATCTGTTTCATGGCTGATACCTCATGCAACTTTTACGGCTCCGTCTCATAGGGCCAGGTGTTGATGCCACCGAATTCGTAGATGTTTGTGTAGCCCAAGTCAGCCAGTGTTGAGGATGCGGTCTTACTGCGGTTTCCGCTGCGGCAGTAGACCAGCACCGTGGAATCCTTCTCGGGAATCACCTCGGCAGCAGTATCCTCATCAATGGTACCAACCGGCAGCAGCACGGCGCCGGGGATGTGACCGCTGTCATATTCGTCCTGCTCTCGCACATCCAAGATGATGACTTCCTGGGTATCCATCATTTCTTTGGCTGCTTCCTGGGTGATCTGCTCATAGGCGCCGTCTGCGGAATTCCCGCCACATCCAGCCAGCAGCAGAAGGGACAAAAGCAAGGGCATCATTCGTTTCATCTGAGTTCCTCCAAAAGTCCGGCGGCAAAGGCTTTGTGGCCCTGCTCTGTGAAGTGTACGCCGTCATAGGCCAGGGAGATGTCCCACCTTCCGGCGTCGGCAAAGCGGATGCCTATTCGTTCCGCAAGGGCCTGACAGAGCCAAGCAAAAGTGCAGGAGTCGTCTATGAGCTGTGAGCTGGACACCCACGCTCCCAGGGTCACCGGCGGCGGTGCGATCAACAGGACTTTACTTTGATCCATGGAGACGCCGGAGAGGAACCGCTCCAACCTCCCGGCAGCCTGCTCCGGGCTTCGGCCCTGGAGCAGATCGTTGGTTCCCAGCATGACGATCAGCAGATCTGTGTCATCTGGGAAAGCAGGAGCCGCAGACGGAATTTCCCGGCCATTCTGTCCCATGTTGCAGACGGTCCAGCCGGTTTCCACAGCCAGAATGTCCACCCATCGACTGTCTGCATCGTAACGTCCACCGAAATAGCCTCGGGGATCGTATCCGTAGGTGTTGGAGTCGCCGAAGCAGATGACCTCCATTGACCATTTTCCTTTCTCTACATTACTTAAACTGCCGGTAATAGTCTTCCAACTTCTTATCTCAGCTCTGTTTGATTTCTTGTTTCTTCTCTCGGGTTAGCTTCTGCCAAACGGACTTATCCACCTGGATCACGCCCAGGGGCTTGGCGTGGTAGTGCATATGTATACCCCCGAACCGCTTGAAAGGGTTGTACAGGATGTTACGCTGGGTTTGGATATCGGCATAGCCGCTTTTGGCGTAGATACTCCATCACCACCCCAGCCACTCTGTGGGTCTCGTGGAACTCCCGGAAGTATGTGATGATACTCTGAGATGTCAACTTATAATCTATAGTTAGCAAACTCTTAGTCCCTTCATCTGGTACTCTACCGTCTGGAGGGATCCACCGACAATGGTCTTTTAAAAACTGTATATTACAATCCCTTTTCTGCCAAAATCATACTAAACTCTGTACGTTCCTTATTACATTGTTCGTTATACATAGACTCAATGTCTTGAATTAGCATAAGTAGTTTCTGTTTTCGTTGTCCTAACTTCTCCAAATCCGCCGTAAGAGATCTTCTCTCTAAAAAACGAAGAAATGACAGCTTAGAAAGCTGATTATTCTTTTCCTGAATGCCTTTTTCGATTTGTAAAAGCTCGTGATGAAGTCGTTTCTTTTCAGCCAGATACCGAGATTCGAGTTCTTTTAATTTGGTTAAATGAGTATTTTCAAGCCGAGAAAACAAGTGTGCTCTCTCTGTTTTTATACGCTCTTGTTCCTGGCGAGCTGCCTCAAGGTCCCGTTCCCGGCGTGCTGCATCAAGACGCTCCTGCTCCCGGTGTGCTGCATCAAGACGCTCCTGCTCCCGGCGTGCTGTATCAAGGCGCTCCTGCTCCCGGCGTGCTGCATCAAGGCGTTCCTGCTCCCGGCGTGCTGCATCAAGGCGTTCCTGCTCCCGGCGTGCTCCATCAAGGCGCTCCTGCTCCCGGCGTGCTGCATCAAGGTGCTCCTGTTCCTGGCGTGCTGCATCAAGGCGTTCCTGCTCCCGACATGCCGCTTCAAGTCGTTCCTGTTCTTGATTCTTTAGTGTTTCACTGTCACGCTCTTTTTGCTTTTTTTCAAGCCACTTTACCATCAATACAGGATCATCGAAAATGGCAGGATCTACATTCTCGTCATAACCGTCAAAAAAGTCGTCATCATTGTCCTCTTCGAAACCTTCCTCCTCAAAATCAAACTGCTCAAGTTGAGCATCATCTATATCACTATTGAGTTCAAGTTCAAAACTGATTCTGTCAATTTCGGCAGAAATATTATGATGCTGATTAAGTTCTTCCATTCCAGTGTACTTAGGCTCAACATAATCGTCACCATACACGGTTTCAAAAGCAACCAGATTACTTTGAATTATTTCCTTTATCTCATCTTTGGAAAAAGAAATATCAGAAGCCAAACTCTTAGTTATATAATCTGCTGGCATTAACCCATAAGATGCTTCTTCAAAAGAAATCGGTCGAATGTAGTACTCTCGAGCAACTGCATATAAAAAGTCGTGGAAGTATTCATTACTTGTCGTAAGAGAAATATTTCCAACACAAATTCTGTCGATTATGTCATCGTAGTCCATTCCGACATTGCGCCAATCAGACAAAATATGAGAACAGACATTATTTGCAAACGAAACGATATATTTTTCACAATGTTTGAAAAATACTATGCTATGAGTACAGTTCCAATATCTTTGCATCAGATGGTGAATGTCTGCTACACTTTGACTTCGGCAACGATTCGAGAAGTTGACTGTGATAGAGTAGATTTGAACATTTTCGTCGAGTTCATCAACAACTCCTGGCCATTTAATATCTGCCAATAAAGACACATTGTCCATCAGAGACAACAGTCCACGATCAAAGCGATTCAAAACGACATCTTCTTTTGAATCAATATAAAGAGCTTCATTCGATGTGTGGTTTCGATAAATAGGAAACGGGGTGATTACATGGCCAGCCTCGAAGAGCAGTGATAACACATACTCATAGAATAGCGTATCGTCCATATAATCACCCCCTTAGCCTCAGCCGATCAGTTTTGCGAGTTCTTCATCATAAGAAAGGCCAGCAATTTCCTGTCTAAATGTCGTCAGAACCTCATAGAGCTTATTCATATAGTCGTCCCTGGTAGAGCAGCCATCAGTAAACTGCTCGTACATTTCTTCGATGCCACCTCGGACATAGGAGTGGAACAAATCTATGTTCGCTTCAAACTCTGCTTTTTTATCCTCCTGCGCATCATAACGAAATGCACGGTCCACACGAATAGAAGGTTCCAAATTGGTGGTTTTATCGAGTAACATTACCATACGATACAGAAAAACGCAGTTTTCTCGTTCAGTAGCATATGCATCTGCGTATATTCTTGCTCTGTCATCAGAAGTAGTATCGCGAGGTGCGGTTCGCTTGTACAACAACCCCCAAATTGCAGCGTTCATATAGACATCTATGTATCGCTCAAAAATCTTGGCAGAAACTGGTGAAGAATCATCGTCACCTTTGGCTCCAGAGTTTTTTACGGCCAGGAATTTTAAATAAGTAGCGTGTTTTCCGGTAATAGTGTAATCGTTCTCAAACATTCCTTACCCCTCCTTACTCCAGAACTGTATAGGTTTCGCTATGCTTCTTCAGGGTATATTGCTTACCAACACGAGAAGCCATAACCGGTTCAGCGTAATGCCAGTCTTTCTGCATTACAAACATAATAACCTGCTCTGCAATTTCTGGAAGAACCTTCGAGATATTTGCAGTATGAATTTCATCAGCATTTGAGAACGGAGCATCCATTACCAACGGATAAGGTTCCGAGGAAAGATTAAACCCTTCCTCACCGGCATTGGCAACCAACTTTTCTTTTGCCAAAGCGACCAGCCCTGCAATAAATGCAAAACTCTTTACACGATTGGAGCCCTCGGATTCACCGGCAGCGATCTCTTTATCCTCAATCGTGGTCAGCAAAGTGACCTGGTACCGCTGATCGATAGAAACCCTTCGATGTCCATGATACATCTGTTCAAAAATATGATTGACTTTTGTTTCAAGAGCGTCACGGATAAACGTTTCCTTTTCCTTGTATGTAGAGGAGAGCCAATCAAGAATTTCTTCCGCATACTGGATAAACAGCATGGTTTCCTTGTTCTTCCCAGAAACAGCGACCAGACTATCATAGACTTTTTTATAACGTTCAATATCGTTCTTCAATGTCGCATCCTCTCGAATCAAACGCTCTTTTCTGTCATTCAGGTCTTTTAACCGCTTTTTCACATCAACCAGTTCTATCTCATACTGCTTCATATTTTCTTTGCCCTGGATTTGTACACTAATGTCGGCAAGTTCGTCCTCCCACTCCTGAATACGAGCCTTAGAGCGATAAATTTCCTGATAACGGGAGGTTAAACTCTCATAAATATGGTCAGCATTTTTTGAGAACGAGGAAAGTTTCTCTCTATAATGACGAACTGTATTGCCAATGGACTCAGGCGGAACATAATTCAACTCGTCCATCAAATGCCTATAAGCGTCATTTCCCTCGCAGATTTCTGCGCCACAAATGCATCTACCACGCTTTAAAAGTTCCAAAATAGTAGGCGCTGTTAAGTCACGGATTCCTTTATCGTCAATCTTTGTGGCGGCAAGAAAGTCATTTGCCTGGCCAAGCAATGGCTGTGCGAACAGTTGCAAAGAGCCTTTGCTGAACTCCTTGAAGAACAGCCCTGTAGTGCTCTCCATGGAACTGCTCTCTGCGGAAAGGCGACGCTCAAGATCTTCTTTCTTTTTCTGCAATGTGGCAGTCGATTGATTATCACGCAGAATATCATCCAGCTGGCCCTTACGAGCTTCATATTGCTTGATTTGGGAAGCACAGGTTTCAAGCTGATCCTTGATTGCGTCACGCTTTGCTTCAGAACTTTGAATCATGTCTAACGCATCGCGGGCCCGTTTATCGCCATCGGTGTCCATTGCACTATAAAGTTTTCCTAAGACTGTTTTTTTGTTGCCTTTGGTTCCGATGTGTTTGATGGCACTATCCATAATTGAAAGCCCCAACAGGCCCTTAACAGCATCTGAGACATCTTTTCTGGTGCTGATACTACGCACACGCTCTGTATCAAAGAAGAAGTATGTAGACAGGTCTTTCGGAAGAATATTCTCAATAACATTCTGGACTTCTAATGTCCGAACAGATTCTGTCTGACCGTCTGGTTGCTTATAGGACACCTTAACTTGACTTTTCTTGGCACCGGAGACTTTGTTGTTGGCGCAGAGATACTGTTGAGAGCGAGAAATAATATACTCAACGCCATTATGAATCACACAAATCTCAACAGATACAGTTTCAGAGTCACCATTGGTCATGCCATTTGCAACTTCCAAATTCAGCAAGAAATCAGGATTATTGTCAAACATAACCGTTTCATAAAAGCACCAGTTAAATGCCTGGAGCAAAGTGGTTTTACCATAAGTGTTATCGCCAAGAATGATAGTTACATTCTGATTCGGATTGCAAGAAAACTCAACCGCAGTTGTCCCCTTGAACTGTCGAAAATTCTTCATTTTCAGCGATTTAATTAACATAAAACCACCCCCTTAAAAACCTTTCTTCGCTTCAGAGGCAATTATCCTTCTGATGTGCTCGACCATCTCATCCGTGGTCTTGTCCTTTGTTCTCAAATTTTCCTGCTCTGCTTTGAGAATCTTTATTTTCATTGCATTCAGTTTTTTAGGGTCAATACCATTCTCATTAGACATATTCCTCATCCTCCGGATCATTGTCATCAAATTCTATTTCGTAGGCACTCATAATCCTGGAAATCAATTCATCAGAATCGAAAGGATTCTCGGCAATGGAAGCAAAATCCTTCATTCGCAAAATCTCTCGCTTTGCCAGAGACTTACCACTTTCTAATGTCTCGGCATCAACATGGTCTACGCATTCGAGAGCGAATGGGAGGGTGATGAAATCATAAATAACGGCAAAGTTTTTTCCATTAAAGAGTCGTAGCACTCGGCCCCGCCTCTGTACATACTCCTTAGGATTTGTGCTGCTCGCCAAAATGAACGCTGTTTTGATGCTTGGAATATTCACACCTTCATCCAAGCATCTAATAGCAACTACAGCTTGCAAATGGTCACCAGCATCAAAGTCGGCTTTTATGCGTTCTCTCTCTGCAGCATTCTCCTCTGAAGTAAACTTGGAAACTCGCATTCCCAAGTCATTTCCCAACATATCCGCAACAAGATCAATCTGCCTAATGTCATCAATGTGTGCCTTGCCCTCTTTATAATCAACATCGTGCATGGTTGTTGCACCGCAGTAGACCAACATATGATTATCATCTTTGTGATCCTGCATCAATTCTCTCAGAACATCAATCTTTTCGGCCGCACCAGATACCAACCGTGCTCTTTTAATGAGTAGCATCTTTGCATACTCACTGAGAACAACCTTTCCATGCTTATCGGCATGAACATTTTTTCTAATTTTTGCTGTGATGTCCAGATATTCTTCCAGCTCCGTTGCACTTAACGAAACGACTACCGGGTAATAGTAATATGGCGTGAGCATTTTATTGTTGATGGCATCTTTAAGGGTATATTCAATGCACTTTTCGCCAAAGTAATCATAAAGTTTGCTTGTACCCTCAGAGTCACCGTGTCTGTCAATTGTAGCAGAAAGTGCCAGGCGGTACTTCATATTATCCACCAGCGTGGTACTAAGGTTTTCTGCACCGAAATTGTGAGCTTCATCGACCACAAGAACGACATTGCCATGCATTTTTTTGACAATGCTCTGAACATATTCTCCAGAAAAGGTTGCATTTGTGGTCACAACGCAGAAGTGATTTTGTACTCCCAGGTTGAAGCTGGTTGCTGCTGTTTTAAGGCGTTCCTTCCAATTCTTCTGCGTGGATACCGAATAACATACTATCGGCTTCATTCCAAATGCAACTATATCGTCCTTCCATTGTTCAACTAAGTGTTGATAAGGACAGACAATAAAGACTGCAAGATTCTGCTTCGTAGCCTTATATAAAGCTGCAATAGCTGCAAGGGCTGTGTAGGTTTTACCTGTTCCGGTTGCCATATCGAAAATACCACGATAGTTGTTTTCTGCCCAGTTATTAATGGCTTCGATCTGATATGGACGCATTTTCACCTTGACGGGAATGTGCGGCCCACTAATGTTGTTCTCTATATCAGCTGGTAGGAGGCTGTCTAAGCGATCATCCGAAAAGCTATCATCAAGGTTCAAATCCGTTTCGTTAGAGGTTTGGTATTTACTGACGATCAACTCAGACACCTGCGGGAACTCACGAACACGGATGCTTGGTTCATAATCATTCCACATTGCATTAAAGGCAGATTGTTTAGCTAATACCCGCTCTTCGTCGTTTGACCACGAAGTGAACACATCAACAGCCTCATAATTTTGCCTGAAAGCATTGAAGCTTTCATTCATGGAACCGGAAAAAGCAATAATATTATTGTCCTTATCATACATCAGGCCCATCTTTTCATGGAACATTCCAACAGAATTATCTGTCTCCAAGAATGCAATTTTGATTTCCAGGACGCCAGATGCTATCAGGTTGGATAACAAATTTAGTCTCTCGGATGCCTGAAAGCCTATTGGTTCAGATAACTCTCTGATAAGAGCCTCTTCTATTACATCATCTCTTCGCCTAATACCTTCATTGATTGCAGCAACATCTTCTGCTGATAAGCGTGGCGAAGCAATCAACTGTATTTTACCACCGTTTTTCACGAGCCCGCATATACCGAGAGACATCTCAACTAATGCAGTAGACGAGAAGAAGCCTACGGCTCGCTTATAAAGAGTGGCTTCTTTTAACACAGGAATATAGAAGTCTTTGATGACATTATCAAGCCGAGAGCGGTATTCCTGCTTTATATCAAGCTCAGTAAAGCTCACCCTTTCACCCCCTACTTATAGATTTTCCTCGATATAATCAAGAGCCTGGATTAACTCTTGAAAATCTTGTTCCGTTGTAAAATAACTTACGCTAAATCGTATTGTACCAGCAGGATAGGTTTTCATAAACTCATGTGCTAATGGAGCACACTGCAAACCAGTTCTCACAGCAATACCAGCCTTGTCGAAAATTTGCCCTGCGCTATCGCTGCTAATCCCATCAATAACGCAAGATACTATGCCGACATAATTATTTTGTGGGTAGTTGCCGATAACTTTAATAAACCAATAATTGTCCAAGATTTCGAGCAAGCGCAGTCTATTTCTTGTTTCTTTTTCACGCAAGTTCGAAATTGATATTTCGTCAATCCACTTCAGAGCTGCGTTTAGACCCGCAATTCCACTAATGTTCATGGTACCCATCTCGAATCTTTCAGGGAGGGAACGCGGCATATCTTGGTTTGCTGACTCATAACCGGTTCCACCATAAATAACGGATGGTAAATCAATTTCTGGTTTCATTATAAAACCTGATATGCCGGTTGGGCCATAAAGCGTTTTGTGTCCTGCAAATATTGCAAAGTCAAAAACGGAGGAACCCACATTACAATCGACCAACCCGGCAGTTTGGGCCATGTCTGCAACCGTATAGGCGTTGAATTGTTTGCTCAACTTGAAAATGTCTTCTATAGGGGCAATGAGGCCAAATACATTGCTCGCATGACTGATAATCACCAGGTCTGGCTTTTCACTTTCAAATTGGTAGCGTATTCTTTGGATGTCATAGACCATGTCATCGGTGACTGCGAGCTTGTGAACATTGATCTGGCCACTCTCACTATAAGAATGCAGGGTGCGTGTAACTGCATTATGCTCAAATGGACTGATATAAATCTCTTTGACTCCGCTTTTAATCAATCCTTGCAGGACAATATTCAACGCCACCGTTGCTGTTGGCGTGAATACGACTTGTTTAGCTTGGCAGTGCATAAGGTCTTGTATTAACTGCCTTGTTTCAGCAATCAGTGCACCCGCTGACACAGAAGCTCCGTATTTGCCTCGACCAGCACTGGCACCGTTGCTTCGATAAAACATATCCATATAGGAATACACTACTTCTGGCTTGGGATATGTAGTTGCTGCGTTATCAAAGTAAGCCATATTCACCCACCCTTAACACAACTTTTTCAATACTTCCATGAGAATCTGACGCTTTTCCTGTTCCGTAATCGAGTGTCCCATGGAGTCAATATCTGAAGTAATCGCATTCAGCAGCAGCTTTCCTCGCTTGGAAATCTCCACTCTGTCAAAGCGTTTTGTGATTGCAACACCGCTCTCTTCAACGAAGGTAACCTGATAATTGCTATCCGCATGATCATTACTTTGCTTTTCTGCTACGGAATGATACTGTTCTGCAGTTGCTTTATACTGATTAAGCTTCTTGGAAAAACGGCTGTGTGTGTTATCATCCCAATCTTCCAAACGCAGGTCGGTGCAGATCTTTGCCAACCGTGCAATAAAGGTATCTTCATCATTCGTCATAGATTGGAACAAAGCCAGGCATTTCTCTGTCCCGTCGGGGAACAATTGCTCATATGCTGTCCTGTCGAGCGATTCGCACCAGTCCTTAATAACAGAAGCGAGAGATGTCATGCCAAATCTTTTGGTGTGAGGAGCAGCAAAAAGTTCCTTCACTTCTTTTACCAGCTTTTTCTTTAACATAGATAGAGCATCATCAAAATATTTCTTTGCTGCAGCGACATTCTCAACCACGCCGGGTGTAAACTCAGCTGCATAACCAAATGCTTCTGGAAGACGCTGGAACAAAAGCTCATGGGCACCTGTGTTTTGTCTAAGCAAACGGGCAAACGAAAGGTATCTTTTATCTACCTTATCGCCAGAAATAGTTTTCTTAATCTCTTTTGAATATTTGGGCAGGGACATATACCAACGGCGCATTGCAAAAACAACATAATCATGAGCATTGTTTGCTTTTTCTGCCTCAATTACATGGTCACGGAACAACTCAGCCAAGGAGGAAACAAATAATTCCTTTTCTGGATTCCAGTCCAAGTAAGTGATAAAGAATGCTGACGGCTCTGCATTAATTTGCAATAAGGTATCTGTAGAGGTTGGCACTTGGCCAAAGCGATCTGTAATCAGAACACTTTGCCGGAACTCATGCATCACGGCAGCAAGGTAAATGGGGATCAAACCTTTTCGCATACCGATATGATGCTCGGCGCTCGTTAGGCGATAATACAAATCGCCAAAGTTCATTTTGCCCTTTTGATGTGCTTCGCGAATGAACTCCACAATAGTGGTCAATGTGTTTTCCAAATAAGGGTCATCCGGGCAGAGGTTAATCTTCGGAATGCCCGCTTCTTCTACTAACACGCCAGTACGAATCAAGGTACTGCGCATAATAGACACTTCCTGACCAGAGCCAGTTAGCCCGAGCCCTTTTTCCAATTCATTTCTTAAAAGGCCGGAAATAATTTTGCTGCGACTATTATAGGCAATAGAAGTAATATCGTCTTTGTTGATCGCCTCATTATTGATAACGGGGGTCTGGGAAAACACCTTGTCACAAATATCTGAAATCAAACCTGTCAAGGAAGCCTTGCGCCCGATCATGTGTTCCTTACCCTGATAGATGTAGCGGGCCATGTATTTTTCTGGCTGCGTGTACGCCTTGATATAGGCGTTAATTACTTCTCTCAGATCTTCATAAATTACTTCGTACTCATCAAACAGGACTTTGTCATCAATTGCGGCCTCTCTAAGTATAGACACCGCATTAAATTCAGCAATGACCTCTGAAATATCTGTATACTGATTGGGAACAACAAAAATGGCTTGCTCTGCTTGTCCGCTGGCAGATAAAAGGACTTCTTTAATTTCAGAGAGATTTTCCGCACTATGCGGAATAATCCCATAAACAACACCGTCACCAGGTATGTTTTCACTTTTAACGCTCCAGTTTGTTTCCGCAGACACCTCTGTCGCATTGACAAACACAAAGGAGAAATATCTTGTCATCTCCCGTTCATCGTTGTACCTGGAAGGATAGACACAACTGTCAAAGTTGACTTTATTCAGGGTATCTTTCACCGAAGCCTTGCCTTTTGGACTCGCCATCATATCGTGAATTCTCTGCTGAATATCCACGCCTGAAGTTTGTTTGAGCCGCAAATAATTGTTACTGCGCTTCAGATATACGACATATTCCTTCCCAATCAAATTGTCGATAGCAGTTTCTACTTCTGGAACCGTATATCCCACAGAAAAAATACCAACAAGCTCATCATGAGTAGGAGCGAGCTTCTCAAACTGCTCCAAAATATAGATAAGCGAAAGGGTTTTTACAATTTTGCTCTCAAGAGAATCATCCTCAATTTTGGCCAAGATAGTTGCAGTCAGCTGGTAAGTCTTGTACAAATCGCTGGAATAGACTTCCTTTTTAAACAACGGCTCAAAGTAATCATAGATCATGTCGGGCGTAATCATGCTAAAGCTGTTGTCATGATACCGATCCAGAAAGTTCGGCAAGGTTGCCGCACCATTAGCGGACAGGAAGGTAAACAATGTGCGCTCGTTCTGCGCAACACACTCAGAAAGGCGTGGGAGTATAAAAATAGATACTGGATGGAGAGGATAACAAGCTCGGATCATTGTCCCCAGCTCCATAGCACTCATTTCAGAAAAAAGTGAATGGCCGACATACCGTTGAGTTACACCATCAAAGTTTTCTTTATAGGCATGACAAAACTGCTTCCACATTACAGAATTTTTCTGAATTACGGAAGCAATGATTTCATAAGTCTGCGAGAAGTTATTATTCAGATGGATATGCGTGAAACGCTCAGATACTCCTCGCCAGCCGTCAACCTTTTGCTTGGGCAATGTATCGATGTAATTTGAGATTTCCTTATGCGAAATAAGCATAAGATGCATCTGCAAATTGCCGCTTCGATTACACTTTTCTGCAAAGTCCTGAAGCATCTTTGTATCACTTACAGATGCCTCAGATATATTGGCTTCAAGATACTTGCTGAATTCATCATAGATCACATAGACGCCGGTAAACCCTTTTCCCCGAAGGCTTTTTACAACTCCTTCGTATAGCTCCACCACATCAAAGCCTAAGAAAGGATTGAACACACTTCCTGCGGTAAGGGTGGGATAAATTCGTTCAAACTTTTCATAGGCCGTAATATTGTAATCTTCAAGCTCACTGATGAACTTGCTTACAGGGACATCCAGCAGCTTCTTAAAAGCCTCGAAAGTATTGGGGAAATCTTTCCTCCACCGCTCAATGGCATGAATCGCAGCTTTATAGTTTGTTTCCGGCATAATATCAAGCAAATTGTTTTCTGTGAGCGTTCTCTGAAGAGCAAGCAAAAATGCTTGAGTCAAACTGGTATTACTGCCGGTGATTATGATAGGCAGAATCTTATTTTCACTGTCGTAATAATTCTTTACACAGCTTTGAAGTTCCAGGTCATCATTTATTTTGGGCAAAGTCTTTTCAAAAAGAGAAAGATCACGCTTCATCAGCATAGCCATAATAGTAAGGACAATATGGGATTTTCCTTTACCATAGGCACCTATCAGAACTCTGGCTCTATCCGTTGAGTTGTTTCTTGTGCTGAGCAAAATATCCTCAAGGAGTTCAAGCGCAGATCTCGTTGGGATAAAGTTTTTTAATTTGTCATCATTGTTCAGATCATACCCGATGTTAACGGAATACTGAAACCCTGACGCCACAGAGATCATTTTACTCATAGTCTAATTACTCCTCAGTTATGCTCGTTTAGGCTCGAATAATACATCTCAACACAGGCGCTAAAATCCTTGTCAGAGAGAATCCTGATAATATCCAAACCGGCAGTCCTAATAATTTTAACTTCTCCCAATTTTTCAACCACTCGCAACAGGTCCAGCATAGAAATCGCATCAAGATTGAATACCTTGCCAATGTTGCACGGAGCAGTGAGCAGCTCATTGAGGCTAATCTCTTTTCTCCCTTTTGACTGATCCTGAATAACTGCAAGAGCGACCCAGGGATTGATTGAAGCAACAGAAGGAATCGTTTTCTTATAAGTGCGGCGCACTTTGCTAAGAACATCCACAAGCCCCAATTCACCAAAAGGGCAGTCAATATTATTTTCCGGGTTGTTCCTGGGAGAACCACTCCTAAATTTTGGGAGATATGTGTTGATGATACAAGTAAAATCATCATTCAGTGATCTAATTGCAACAGAAGTGTTTGGCTCGTTCATTAGAACAAAGTTTTGTAGATTTGCCACAAAGTCTTCTTTAGTAAACTCGGACATGGTAAACTCGTTGAAGAAATAGTACCATGCAGTTGCATCTTCCTTATTACTTGCAAGTTTATATTGCAAAAGGAATAAAGTTCCAGTTTCTTCAATGAATCGGTCATGCTCAAAGATAGCTTTTCCAAGTTTGGTAAAACGCTGTGTCCGGCGTCCAGAGTTTGGCTCTATCGTTAGCCCAACAGTTTGAAGCCAGTATCTTAATGCTTTGACCATGTTAGAGCCAATGCCAAGTACATCCATAGGCGGATCATTTTTATCTATAAAAACATCTGGCTTATTGCAGACATATTTCATGCCCTTACTCAGCCATCCTTTGCGGATGAAAAAAGTATCATGGGCTCTAAATTTCATAGCCATATCGCTACCTCTGTTCTAATTACTTTGTTCTTAGGTATTTATCCATCATGCATCCGCCATCAAGATACTTCGGTGTAACACACATCTTACAGTGAACACACTTGTCTGGGTTAATGTAGTAGTTATCGCCAATAATAGAAATTGCACCCGCTGGGCATAGCGACTCACACTTCAAACATTTGCGGCAAGCATTAAATTTGCGGATCTGATAACCGACCATCCGCTGTAAATCATCGTGGTCAGCAACATTCATAGTCCGAATTTTTACTGCATAATCGTACCCCTGTTGGCCAAACGGTTGAAGCGAAAGTATCGGGACATTTGTTCTACTGTCCAAAACAAGGACTTCGTTAAGGAGTTTCTGACCGAGTTCAGGAGCAATGCGGCCAAAAGGTGTGAACATCCCAATAAGTTCATCATCAAAGGGACGAACCAAACGATAAATCTTGGCATGCTCCTCGGTAGTGCAGTTGGTAAATTTAATTTTAACATCTCCGGCAGAAGCCAGACCGTTTCCACCTTGACGAGCTTTCCATTTTCCTGTGTCTACATAGACTTCAGGATCAGGCTTTCCAATCTTTTGAGCAAAAGACACCAAGAAGTCCCGCCATTTTCGGGACTGCTCCGGCATATAGATTCTCGACAGGAACTGTGCTCTCTGATTATTATTCGGACAACACCAGCAGCCAACACGATCATAACCAAGACGATATGCATCATTGAAATCAATTTTTTTGGCCAAGATATAAAGCCAAATATCGAGATCTTTCCAGAAGAAAATCGGGGAGGCAACCGTCTGCTGTTGGATTTTTACAGACTCCGCATCATCTTCGATCCGATTATATTTGCTTCTACTAACGGACTCGGATTTTCGAATTCCATAGAAAGTCAGAATCCTTGAGTCTCTATATAACTTATTGATGATTCGAGTAATTGGGCCAGTCTTAAACATAGAGCAGCACCAGCGCATCATTCGAGCCGGTGGGCCAATATCCTCGCAAACATCGTAAAAGTTCTGTTCATTATTTTTGGCAATCCAGAAACACTGCTCATGCGCAGCATTGAATCTTTCGGCATATTGAATCGTATACGGAAATTCCAAAGTCGTATTTCCAAAAATATGCGTCAGTTCAGGATTGCTCAACGCTTTCGTAACTAAATCAGCAGTGACGGTCGAGTCTTTACCGCCTGAGAACGACACAACAATATGTTCCTCATCAAATTTGGCAGCAGCGCGTTTCACAAACCGATGTGCCTCGTCAATAAGATAATTAAGGCGGTCTTTATTGGCCTCAACGAATGTATCAATATGCTTGTCGAAATGCACATATGTATTTTGGGGTGCCTCCAGTTCAAGAACTTTTGCAATTGCTTCAGCATCTGCCTCTTGAAAGGTTTTACTCGAAATAGAAATTGATTTTCCATCAATATAATAGCGGCTGTTAGAAGCCCACACAGACTTTTCAATTAATTCGTGAGGCTTTTTCCCTAAAAGAACCTCCAAGAGTAACCGCTCCTGAGGGAAGACAGGTCGAAGATCCGCAGTCATGTATTTGGTATTAGATTTACAAATCGGGCAAGTTCCTTTGTCCACTTGCTTTACCGACTGAATAATGGGAGTATTACAGTGGCTGCACCAATAGATTTCAACAGGAAGATCCTCGGTGGTTTCACCGCCACAGATATGGCAGTATTGTTCATTTGTCTCTATATTGCAATTCTTGCACCACATCTGCAATCACCTTATTGTCAAACATTCTAACATACTAAAAGTACAATAATCAGGACTCCTGCTCTGAATCCAATTCTACTATATCTTCTAACTTGCAATCTAACACATTACAAATTTTGCTCAAGACCTGGGTAGATACATCGCCACCCTTTCCCATTTTGGCCATTGCGTTTGTAGTAATGCCCGCCATTTCTATCAGATCTTTCTTCATCAAATTTTTGTCAATCAGCATTTTCCAAAGTTTATTATAATTCATAACTACTGTTCACCCCATAACTATCTTCCCAGTGATATGAAAGTGTCTGCTGTTCATTATACGACAAAACCCGCAAAAATTCAAAATAAAATTGATTTTTCCAATTTTATAATCCAGTTATATGAATATTCTTGATATAGTGACAAACAATGTAGGATTTCAGATCTATAATAGTAAATTTAAATGGAGTCCCTAAGCCGTTCCAATATCTCAACATCAGCCGGGCAAAACTCATATCGCTCTATCTCATCTACCATAATCCACCGAATATCGTTGTGCTCCAGTTTCTGGGGAACACCCTCCCGAATGGTTGCATGAAACAAAGTTAGATGAACAATCAGATCTGGGTATTCATGGGTCACATCCATAAACACCTCGCCGACATCCAGTGTGACAGCCAGTTCCTCCCGGCACTCGCGGATCAGCGCCTGCTCCTTGGTTTCGCCTGGCTCCACCTTGCCGCCTACAAACTCCCACAGCAGCCCTCTGGCCTTATGGGCCGGGCGCTGACAGATCATAAACTTGCCCTGATCCCAGATCAGGGCTGCTACTACCTCAGTCATGATTCCTACCCCTGTCTTAAAAAATCAAATATGTGCTGTGTTCCCAGAGAGTGGACACTGTTATGCCCAGTATACTTATATTTTCAATATTCGACAAGCACTTTAACTTGCCGGAATAGATTTCTCGCTGTTCCATCTATAAATTTAGTAACCTCATTGTTGGCACTGCCATCATTAAAAGTTCACTTTGTGCTCATAACACAATATCTGTCCGGTAAATAGGACTACTCGCTTGCGTTCCATCCCATCTCAGAAATTATCCGTAACAATACTGCAAACTTGCAGACTTAATAATACTACGCTAAAATATGGGAACTACCGAACCGTATCACTTGGATAGAAAGCGGGTAATTCCTGATATGCTTCACTTTATAATAGGCAGTAAGACCGCATCGATTTTTCCAAGTCTGAAAACAACTGCGCCTATCATCTACCTCAACACCTTCTGTGGCGAAGGCCTTAAGGTATATGAGGCCGCACAGGCCACTGGCTGCCCACCGTTTACGCTGGTGGCCATCAGTGATCTGGACTGGAACCACGACATGGTGCCCTGGGACAGTCCACCAGTCTTCAGAAACGCCGAATCCTGTACCGGCGGAGCAGACGACTATCTACGGCACCTGACCACGGAGATTATCCCAACGGCAGAGAAGGAACTTGCCGGAGTTCCGTCCTGGCGGGGGATCGTCGGGTATTCTCTGGCCGGGCTGTTTGCCCTATACGCCATTTACCGGACGGATTTGTTTGCCCGGGTAGGCAGTATGTCCGGCTCTCTCTGGTTTCCCGGCATGAAGGAGTACCTCTTTTCCCACAAACCCAAGCGCCAGCCGGACTGCATCTACTTCTCCCTGGGAGACAAGGAGAGCAAGACCCGGAACCCGGTCCTGCGGAGCGTCCGACAGAACACGGAAGAGATTCAGGCGTTCTATCAGGACAAGGGGATCGATACGGTGTTCCAACTGAATCCAGGTAACCACTACGACCATGCGGCGGAGCGCACCGCTGCCGGCATTGCCTGGATGGTGAGCCGATAGGACTTGTCAAACATGCGGCGCCTCGCTACAATGGCAGTAAGAAGGGAGGCATAGTCTATGGCGACCATTCGATGCCCGCACTGCGGCAGTCCTGTGAGGATCCGTGGCAACCGGTGGGAGTGTGGCTGGTGTGGTGACTTTGGCGGCATTTCCTCGCTCCCTCCCTCGGAAAAAGCCAAACTGATGCAGGCGGCCACACCCACTATTCAGGTCACCGTCACGGTGACAGATACCTCTGAGGAAGAAACACCCCGCAGATTCTCCCGGGCTGAACTGGAAGACATGGTTCGCCGGTGGGATTTTTCCGAAAATGAGTGGGCCTGCCGGGATATGCTCATTGCTGCCTTTCCAGAGGCTGTCAGCTCCTGGTCCGAGGAGGAACTGGCAGAGATGGACACCATGGATCTCCTGGTGGAAACCGGCCAGCGTGAACCAGAGACCGCTCTTGAGATGGTGAAGCTGCTGCTCAACACGGCGGAGGAGCACCTCCAAGATAAGGAGATTGCAAGTCAACTGTTGAACTGGGATATGTATGATTTGTTGGTCAGCGACGACATGCTGCCGCTGCTGGTGGAGGAACTTAAGTATGACGACCAGCTGGCGTGTCAACTTTTCCAGAGCGCTTATGTCGGCCAGCCGCAGGAAAAAATTCTCAACGCCTGCGGCCGTTTAGGTGAGAAGGATCTGCAACGGAAACTGCTGAATCTCCTGAATCACAATCCATTCCCTCATGACGAGATCGAACTGGAGACGGACGAGGAGTGACCCAGGTATTTTCACCAGGTCGTATTCTTTGTATAGGCGTGTTAAAAATTGATACGCCTGACTTGAAAAAACACCTTGCTTCTTTGCCCCGGCAGAGGTACAATACCCCAAACCTAAACATGAAAAAGAGCCCTTCTGAACAGGCGGCGGCAGCGGATACCGTGCCTGGTCAAGAAGGGCTCTTTGACCACATGTTTGACCACAGACAGCGTCGGAACACTCGGAAACAGTGGAATTAAGAGCGGCAAAGAGTGAGCGGAATGGAGCGGAAATGGTTAAAAACCATTAGAAAGTACCAGAAAAAATTTAGTTCAACCGTTTGGGAGCTGGAGGCCGTGAGTTCGAGTCTCACCACTCCGACCACCTTCATCAGAAGGACCGCCTGTTCAGGCGGTCCTTCTGCGTTATATTGAGTTTTTTTGAAAACAACGCTCTTCACATCGTACGGCTTGCTGCTTTTGCTCCGTCCGGGCACATGATCCGTGGACGCCTTGCAGCAGCCTGCCGATTTTTGCTGACGGATGACAGGGCGCGTCTGAAAGCCCTGCTCATTGGCGGGAATACACGGCCTTGCTGGTCCCCCAGGGGACAGCGAGAGGAAGAGAGCACCCTCTGGCTCAAACTCAGGGGGTGCTCTCTTTGCCTATCCGGGTCAAAGCTTCATTTCTTGCCGCGTTTGCGGAAGTCCTCCTCTATGGCGTCCTTCCAGCGCGCGTCCAGGGGTGCGCTGCTGCGTACGGCTGAGACGGCGGCGTCCATTGCTTCGTAGTTGAGGCGGGTACCCTCGCTGTCGCAGTTGTAGTTGGCCGCCCTGTCGGGGGAAATGCCAATGCGGCCCGCTGTCTCCACGGCGTCGATGTTGGCGCCCAGGAAGAGGAACTCCCAGCCGTATTTCTCATTCTCGTGGCTTATCATTTCCCGCACCTTCTGCGCCGTGTAGACGCGGCTGGCGTTTTCCATGCCGTCGGTGGTGATGACAAAGAGCGTGTGCTCCGGCACATCCTCGCTCCGGGCGTACTTGTGGACGTTGCCGATGTGGTGTATGGCTCCGCCTATGGCGTCCAGCAGGGCGGTGCAGCCGCCGACGCGGTACTCCCGCTCCGTTATGGGCTGCACCTCGTCGAGCCGCACCCGGTCATGGAGCACCTGCGTATTATCGTTGAAGAGCACTGTTGAGACAAGGGCCTCGCCCGGCTCAGACCTCTGCCGCTCTATGAGCGAGTTGAAGCCGCCTATGGTGTCCGCTTCCAGCCCGTGCATGGAGCCGCTGCGGTCGAGGATGAATACCAGTTCCGTAAGTCCTTTTTTCATAAGAAATACCCCCTGTATATGTGTTTTGGTCTGCATACACAGTATAGGGGGTTTTCTCTCTTCAAAGGTCGCCCGCCGGGCGACAAATGCGCCGTTCAGCCGCCCAGCAGGCTCTGGTCAAAGGCGAAGAGGGCCTCGTTTATCTCGTAGATGTTGTAGTTTGCGCGCGCAATGAAATATTCCACGATGATGTCGAACTTGCTTGAGCGCGAGAAGGCGAAGCCCGCCTTGCGCAGCAGCTCCCGCGCCTCCTCCAGAGGCAGCTCCAGCGCCACGGCAAAGGCCATGGCCGTGGGCTTGGAGGGCCGGTAGTGGACGTCCGAGCGTATCTTAGAGAAGAGTTTGCGGTCGATGTTGGCCTTTTTGTAGCACTGGGCGTCGGTCATGCCGCGCTCGTCGATCTTCCGCAGGAGCATTTGGGTAAAGCTCTCGTCCAGCATGTCCAGGGCCTCAGCCAGGCTGTCCGGAACAGACAGGCAAGGGGCGGGGGAGAAGAGCTCCTCCGCCTGGGCGGGCGGAGGGGGAGCGGCGCTCAGGGCGAGGCCGTAACGCCGCCTCTGCGCTTCGAGGCCGTCCGAGTGCTCCGAGACGTAGCGGTCGTCGATGTAGGAGGCAATGTCGGCAAAGAGTTTTTCGCCGATGTCGAAGGCCGCCCTGTCGAAGACGACGAGATAAACCGTCATGTCATGGTCGAGCAGGAAGTCCCCGACAGCGTCCACTGCCGCCTTGAGGGCCTTGTCCTTGGGATAGCCGTAGGCGCCGGCGGAGATGAGCGGGAAGGCCACGGAGCCGCAGCCGTGCTCCAGTGCCAGCCCGAGGGCGGAGCGATATGCGGAGCAGAGCAGCTCCCGCTCTCCAAAGCCGCCTCCCCGCCAGACAGGGCCGACGGCGTGGATGACGTACTTTGCGGGCAGGCGCCAGCCCCGCGTTATGCGGGCCTGCCCCGTCGGGCAGCCGCCTAGACGGCGGCACGCGGCGGCGAGCTTCGGCCCTGCGGCGCGGCGGATGGCGGCCTCCACGCCCCCGCTGCCCGAAAGGTCCTCTCCCGCGGAGCTGACTATGGCGTCCACCTCCATGGCGGTGATGTCGTTTCGTACTATTTTGAGCGGCATGGCGCCACCTCCTGTGTCATATGGACTCTCCCGTCTCACAGCAGGAGAGGCTCTCTTCCAGCGTTTCGAGAAAGAGCTCCGCTGCCCGGGAGAAGACGCGGTATTTTTTCCACACCAGGTACATGCCCAGCTCTAGCCGGGGTTCGAGGGGGCGGAAGCAGAGCTGGCTGCCCGTGGTGTTTACCAGCTTGTCCAGGGTGAAGGCGTAGCCCATGCCCTCGTCCACCATGAGCGAGGCGTTGTAGATGAGGTTGTAGGTCGCCACGGTGTTGAGCTGATCCGGTTCCCGGCCCAGCCAGCGGTAGAGGCCGCTCTTGTTGTCCACCTGCCGGGAGAGGATGAGGGGCTTGTCCCAGAGGTCCCGGGGCCGGACCGATTCCAGCTCTGCCAGGGGACTGCTGCGCGGCATGAGCACGCCCCAGACATCGCGCATGGGCAGCTGTATGTGGTTATACTTCGTCTCGTCGATGTCGCCCAGCAGAACGCCGAAGTCCAGCAGCCCCTTGTCCAGCCGCTCGCAGACGTCGGAAGCGTCCCCGCTAACGATGTGGAAGCGGATGCCGGGGCAGCTTTCACGGAGCCGCCGCGCGGCCCTGGCCAGGCGGCGTACCCCGTCCGTCTCGCCGGTGCCGATGTACACGTCGCCCGTCACGGCCTCGTCCGGGCTGGAGAGTTCCGCCTGCGTGCGGGAGACGAGCTCCATTATCTCTTCCGCCCGCTTCCGGAGCAGCATTCCGTCCTCTGTGAGCTCTATCCTCCGGCTGCCGCGCACCATGAGCTGCTTGCCGAGCTCCTCCTCCAGCTCCCGGAGCTGCCGCGAGAGCGTAGGCTGCGTGAGATGCAGTGCCTGCGCTGCCGCCGAAATGCTCTGCTCCCTGGCCACAGCGAGAAAATACCTGAGCACCCTGAATTCCATGCCTGACACCTCCAATCAAATCCCATTATACCTGGGAAACACATAGTTATCAAGCATGGAAAGACATTCGTTATAGGTATTTGCTATTAAATGTTCCCGGTGATATAATTTATAATAAAATAGTGCAAAAGGAGGCTGTAAAATGGCAGACAGCTTGAACCTCGGAAGGGACTGGGACAAGACCTTCCCCCTCAGCCCTGCGGTGGAGCACAGCAAGGCGGTTTTCAGGAACCGCTTCGGCATAGAGCTTGCGGCGGACGTGTACGTCCCAAAGGGGGCGTCGGGCCGCCTGCCGGCTATCGCGGTGTGCGGCCCCTTCGGCGCGGTAAAGGAGCAGGCCTCGGGCCTATATGCCCAAGCCATGGCGGAGCGGGGCTTCCTGACGCTGGCCTTTGACCCGTCCTTTACGGGAGAGAGCGGGGGAGAGCCCCGTTACGTGGCATCTCCGGATATCAACACCGAGGACTTTCAAGCTGCGGTGGACTATCTGAGCGTGAGGGAGGACGTGGAGCCGGAGCGAATAGGCATAATCGGCATCTGCGGCTGGGGCGGCCTGGCCCTGAACGCCGCGGCTGCGGATACGCGGATAAAGGCCACGGTGGCCTCGACGATGTACGACATGAGCCGCGTCACCGCCCTGGGCTACTTCGACGCCGAGGACAGCGAGCAGGCCCGCCGCGAAAAGCGCGAGGCTTTGAGCGCCCAGCGCACGGAGGATTTTAGGCTCGGCGTCTACGCGCGCGCCGGCGGCGTGGTTGACCCCCTGCCCGAGGACGCGCCGGACTTCGTGAGAGATTATCACGCCTACTACAAGACGCCCAGGGGTTATCATGCGCGCTCCCTGAACTCCAATGACGGCTGGAACATGACCTCGTCCATTTCCTTTCTAAACACGCCGCTTATGCAGTATATAGGCGAGATAAGCAGCGCCGTGCTGCTCATCCACGGCGAGGCGGCACACTCCTGCTATTTCAGCCGGGACGCTTTCAAGCGCCTGCGCGGTGAGAACAAGGAGCTGCTGCTCATCCCCGGAGCGGTACACACGGACTTGTACGACAGGACGGACATCATCCCCTTTGACAGGATGGCGCGGTTTTTCAGCGCCAATCTCAAATGAGCCTGCGCGGCATTGGGACTGATCGAAACGCAGGAGGAGGCGGCGGTGAGCGTCACTTCCTCACTTGAACAGGAGGTATTTGACATGGCGGTAAAGCAGACTGCGGGGCGGGACGCCCTGGGCGAATTCGCGCCCAAATTTGCGGAGCTGAACGACGACGTGCTGTTCGGCGAGGTCTGGAGCCGGGAGCAGGAGCTCTCGCTGAGGGACCGCTCTCTCGTGACGGTGACGGCGCTCATGGCTCAGGGTTTGGTGGACAGCTCGTTTTCGTATCACCTGAGCAGCGCGAAGAAGAACGGCATAACCCGCGCGGAGATAGCCGAAATTCTTACGCACGCGGCTTTTTACGCGGGCTGGCCGAAGGCCTGGGCGGCCTTTCGAATGGCTAAGGAGGTCTGGGACGGGGACGAGGCGGAGGACGCCCGCGCTCGGCATCAGAGTGAGATGCCTTTCCCGATAGGCGCGCCCAACGACGCCTTTGCGCAGTATTTTGTGGGGCAGAGCTATCTCCAGCCCCTGTCCGAGGGCCAGCCGGCAGTGCACAACGTGAGTTTCGAGCCCGGCTGCCGCAACAACTGGCATATACATCACGCCGAAAAGGGCGGCGGACAGCTGCTGATATGCGTGGCGGGCCGCGGCTGGTACCAGGAATGGGGCAAGCCTGCCCGTGCTCTCGCCGCCGGCGACGTGGTGAATATCCCTGCCGGTGTAAAGCACTGGCACGGCGCCGCCGCGGACAGCTGGTTTTCGCATCTGGCGATGGAGATACCGGGCGAAGGCTGCCGAAACGAGTGGTTGGAGCCGGTCTCCCCGGAAGCCTACGAATCGCTGAACTGACGAACGCGCTGCAGTCCGTTCGACACCGGCGCGCAGGCGATCATCCGACGCCGGGCGGGGAACCGGCCGGCCGTCGCATAATAGCCCTTTTAGTAAAAATGCCGCCCATCCGGGCGGCATTTTCGCTATTTCCCCATCAGGCGCCTATGCGGAACCTGACGTTCAACTTTCGCAGGAGATCGGATAGCGGGAGGATGAGCAGCCCCGCGGCCAGGTTGCCGACGGCATGGAGCACGTCCATGGGAAAGCCCAGGGAGATCCAGGTCAGCATGCCGCGCCAGTCGTAGCCGTACATCAGCGCCTGCAGGGGCGCGTAGAGCGTGCCGAAGGCCAGGCCGTGCAGCGCGCAGACCAGCGGATACACCACCGCGGCCGCCTTTCGCGGCATGTTCTTAGGCAGCAGCATAACCACGCCCCAGAGCACCGTCCAGATGTACAGATACGGCAGCCACCAGGGCGAAAAGCCCGCGTAGGCCCCGTTCAGGAGCACGTAGGTGTAGATGGGATAGAGCGCGCGGGAGCGGTACACCACCGTCAGCAGCACGGTGAACATGCCCAGCAGGTGTATGTTCGGCAGGGCCTCCATCAGCAGCTTGGAGCTGAACATCAGGACGCCGAACATCGCATAGAGCGCCGTCTCCCGCAGGCTCAGGCGCGCTCGGCGCGGCTCAGGCCGCGGTGCGGACGAGCTCGTACTGCTCACCGTCGGCTATGAGCGTGTCGTCCACGCCGGTCATGAGGTACTCCCCGGCCTTCGAGAGGGCCCAGTAGTAGCCGTCGGCATCGTAGTCGGCCGCGATGCCGTTCACGCTCTTTAGGAAGAGCCCGAATTCGCTCTCGTCGCCGGACACGAGGCCGTTTTCCTCCAGCGCGCCGCGCAGGTTCTCGGCGTCCGTGTGGATGGTGAAGGTTATGGTCTTGTCCTCAGCCGTGACCTCGACGCTGAGCGTCTTCGCGCCCTCGCCGAGCTCGGTGTCCTCGATGTAGCTCGCGCCGTCCCAGAGTCCGCCGGAGCTCTGCTGCGCGCCGCAGGCGGCGAGGCTCAGGATAAGGGCCAGCGCCAGGGCCAGCGCGGCGGCTTTTCTCGTGGTTTTCATGTTGTTTTCTACCTCTTTTCCCAAATTTGCACTCCGGAAAAAGGCAAAGCGCCCCTCCCCTAAGGGAGGGACGCGACAAGCGGGGCGCGGCCCGGCTGCCCGGCGCGCCCTTTGCCCCTGCCCCCCGCTGCCCGGGGACGGTCTGCAACTCGCAGAGCGGCGGGCATTCCGGCTCGCGCCCTCGCAGGCGCACACGGCAATGGCTGTTGCGGCGGATTCTCACCGCCTTCCCCCGCCCCCTCCCGCCGGGTCCGGCCCGGCGCTCAGGCGTGCCTCGCGGCACGGGACTGCGTTTTTTCTCAAACTGCGGCTATACTCTACCCCATTTCGCCCCGCGCGTCAAGTGCGGCGCTCAGAGCAGATAGTGTACCGCGTAGAACTCGCCGTCCACGCCGCCGAACATGCCGCCGGAGCTGAGCTCGCGGTAGGGGTAGACGGGCAGGCTCCGGTGCAGCAGCCAGGCGCTGCCGAAGACCGTGCCGGTCCCGGACTTCTCTATGCCGCCGTCGTAGGTGAAGGCCAGCCAGCCGCGGATGCCCTCCGCGCCGAAGGGCAGGGCGAAGTCCGAGCGCGGCACGTACTGCACATGGCCCAGGCGCTCAAGCTCCACCTCGTACCAGGCGCGCGCCATGTCGTCCAGCTCCTCCGCCGTCTGGCCGCCGCCCAGGACGACGGGCAGGGGCGCGGCGAGGGTATCGCCGTCCTTTTCGTACACCAGGGCTCCGGAGACCTCGCTTATGGCCTCGTTGCCGTCCGGCTCAAGGCCCAGGGCCTCCTGCAGGCGGAAGCGCGGGGGCTCCAGCCAGCGGAAGGCGGCGTAGAAGCGGGTCTTCCCGTCCGCGAGGCCGACAGCCCAGACCTCCATCTCCAGCTGCCCGCCGTCGAGCGCGGTGTCGCCGCGCGTCTCGATGCCGCAGTCCTTTGCCCAAAGGGCGCCCTCGCAGAGGCTCAGCTCCTCCTGCGTCAGCGATCCGGTGAGCCACTCGGGCAGGCCCAGCTCCTCCAGGGACTCGCGGGCCTCGGTGTCCGCGGCGGAAAAGGGCTCCGCCTCGGGCATGGCAGGCCGCGGGCCCAAAAGCAGCGCGGGGACGAGCAGCAGGACGATGGCCACGGCGTAGAGGGCGAGGAAGGCCCCGACGCTCAGGCGCACGGGCGCGGGCTCTATGCGGTAGCCCCGGCCCGCCAGCTCCCGGCCCTGCCGCCGCAGGAGCAGCAGGAGCAGGATATAGAGCGCCAGCCCCGCGAGGCCCCGGATATTGCTGTACACCGCCGAGCGCGCGGGGACGCAGGTCCAGATAATGGTGAAGATGAAGAGCACGGCATAGGCCGCGGCGGCCCATAGGGCGAGGTCGCGGGGCTTTGCGCCTTCGGTGCGCTCAAAGGCCGCGCGGATGCCGGAGCGCAGGCCCAGCAGCAGGCACATGTCGCGCGCGAAGTTCAGTGCGACGAGGGGCCAGTGCAGCCAATCCGGGGACTGGACCGGCCTGGCCGCGGCCAGCACCGCGGAGGCCGCGGCGGAGACCAGCAGCACGATGGAGACGAGCCAGCCGAGGCGGAAGCCCGGCGCGCTCCGCCGCAGGCTGCGGAAGCCCAGGTAGACGAGCGCCGCGCCCAGGCAGGGCAGGAGGTAGTTGAGGCCCAGGAGCTCCAGCTTGATCGTCACAAGGGCGAGACCCCAGAGGATGCGGCGCATGGCAACGCGCCAGGGCTCCGACTGCTCCGAGGGGCCGGGCGGCAGGCTGCCCGCCGTCTCGGCGAGGAGGATATCGTATTCACGCTCGCTCACAGCTCGTCACCTCCCAACTGGGCGCGCAGCTTCTTCTTGATGCGGTAGAGGCGGCCCTCCACGGCGCGCTCCGTCGTCCCCAGCTCCGCCGCGAGCTGGGCGGTGGACTGGAGATAGTAATATTTCCTGTAGAACAGCCGACGGTCGGCCTCGCCCAGCCTGTCGAGGGCGGCGCGCAGCCGCCGGGCGCGCTCGGCGCGCAGGAGCTCCTCCTCGGGGCCGGGGGCGCTGTCGGCCAGCTCTTCGCCCAGGGTCTCCGCGGCGAGAGCGCCGTTCCTGCGGCGCTCCCGCAGCAGGTCGAGCGCCGTGCTCCGGCACAGCTGGGCCAGCCAGGTCGAGACGGCCCCGCGCCCGGGGTCGTAGTCCTCCTGCCGCTCCACGGCGCGAAGCCAGACCCGGGCGAGGCAGTCCTCCACGGCCTCTTCGTCCCGCAATATGCCGCGGGCCATATATTCCAGCATGGCGGAGCAGCGCTCCACCGCTTCTTCCATATCCAGCTGCGAGGCCCTCGCCCCCTTTCTATCCTAATATACGCCGCAGCCCGCGAAATCCCACGCGGGACGGGGCAGGAGCTCCACCCCTGCAAGGAAATTTTGCGTTTTTCGCACGAACGCGCGACGAGCACCAGCCCTGCAGGGGACGGCGTCCCCGACGTCCCGCTGTCACGGTTTCCGCCAGCCTTACCACGTTCCGCCAACCCCTGCCCGGACGTGTGATGATCTCGCAGTATATCACGCGGCACACGGGCGGTTTCCCACCCGCCGTAGGGGTCGGCGTCCT
>CDZQ01036618.1_pt1 | contig 28225 bp, 20 predicted proteins | sample 554831 | NCBI WGS metagenome assembly CDZQ01 (sample SAMEA3182112, study PRJEB8094) | gut metagenome | biome: human; feature: gut; material: Stool; isolation source: human stools | place: Canada | collected 2013-05-06 | reverse complement strand
ACCGTGAAAGGCCCGATATGTAATGTGATCCGCATAGCGTCACCCCCTTCCGGGGTTATGTGACTAACCGCCCGCCGTCTTGTGCAGCGCCCAGCCCTCAAAAGAGAGCCACGGACAGAATATCATAAAATTCGACAGGTGACAAGATGGGAAACCTATGACCCTTTAAAATACCCTTTAAGCGATTTATAACTATTTTCTACCCTTTACTATAATTAACTTTTTATCAGAAATTCTTTTTAGAAAATCTATATCTTACTGTATTTTACCAATAAAAGCAAAGGTTTTCTAATTCGAATCCTTCTCCCGCTGCCACGTCGGAGCAAACGTTATGTCGTTTGCTCCGACTTTTCTATTTAAAATTCAGAGCGCACTCATTTTGTTCCTCCTCTTTTCCAAACCGAACCCGCTGTCACTGGGCTTCAATCTGGGTCCATCGCTTTACAGCGGTTTGGTCTTATGACGAGAAAACGCCTGTTTTACCATCCTTTACAAGCTAGAACCCCTGAAAGTGCTAAAAAGCACTTTCAGGGGTTTTTTACTGATCAACACTATTTTTTCGCCTGTTGGTGTTGGAATAAATCTGCTATTCTACCATCTTATGTATATTCTGTGCAATTTTCCTCTCCTTATTCTCAGCATCGTATATCTCTTTGTTTACGGTGTAGTGAGCAAGCAGGCCAAGAAAAGAAAGGGAGCAAAGGCTTAATCTTCTCATATCAGATACTGGGACAGTTGAGCGATGATAGTTTCATTGACAGATTCAACAGAATACTCAGCAGCATATGATCTTAACCCGGCCTCCCCGCATCTCCAAAATTAGGATTATCTTACAGATAGAATCTCGCAACGCAAAAACGTTACACTTAAACGGCGACAAGGAAAAATATAATTTCATTATATGGAAGCAAACAGCAGATATATCCGTATGCCCTTCTCATACCTTCCCAGCTCTCAGGATCAGCTGGACGTTTGACTTGAGCTCTGCCGAATTGTCGGCAGCTGCGCTTTCGCATGGAGGTTTAAATACGTCAGAATGTTTTTTAGTCCTGCCCCAGCTCATCCAGGCGGTCCTGCAGCTCGTCCACCAGGTCCTCCAGTTCCTCATGGAGCTCTCCCCAGCGTTCGTGTTCCTCTGTACCCATATGCTCTGGTTCCTGTCCGTCTAACCGGTCTATCTGATCCCTCACCCGGTCCAGCCAGGCCAGGAGCGCCCTCCGGTCCAGGCCTTCCGGGGCCTCTCTGCCACCGCGGAAGGTGATAATATCCGCCATATTTACCCCTTCTTTTTCACCCGCAGCTGCCAAAAGGCCACCGCGCTGGCTGCTGCCACGTTGAGAGAGTCCACCCCGTGTCCCATAGGGATGCATACCGTATCGTCACACCCGGCCACTGTGGCAGGAGCCAGGCCATCCCCCTCTGTTCCCAAGACCAGGGCCAGCTTGTCCTCCGCCATCAGGCGCGGGTCCTCAATGCTGATCGCCCTGCTGTCCAAAGCCAGGGCCGCTGTCCGGAAGCCCAGCTCTTTCAGCCGTTCCAGTCCAGGCCTGGGCCACTGGGAGGCGTCGCTCCCAATCCAGGTCCACGGGATTTGGAAGACAGTACCCATACTTACCCGGACCGCCCTGCGATGGAGCGGGTCGCAGCAGGTAGGGGTGACCAACACTCCGTCCAGGTCCAGCGCCGCCGCCGAACGGAAGATCGCCCCCACATTGGTCGCGTCCACGATCCCCTCCAGGACAGCGATTCGGCGGGCGCCGGCGCACACCTTCTCCACCCTGGGCAGTACCGGACGTCCCATGGCACACAGCATCCCCCTGGTGAGGTGATAGCCGGTCAGCGCCGTCAAAATCTGGTCGTCCGCGGTGTAGACCGGCACCTCCCCGCACCGCTCTATAAGAGCCCGCCCCGCTCCCTCCAAATGTTTGTGTCCCATCAGCAGGGCGATGGGCTGACAGCCGCTGTCCAGAGCATGTCCAATCACTTTGGCGCTCTCCGCGATAAAGATCCCCTTTTCCGGCTCTCTCCGGCTACGAAGCTGCCCCTCTGTTAGTCGGGCAAAGAGATCCAGCTCTGGCGCCCTCCAGTCCGTTATCTCGATTACATGGGCCATCGTTCCGCTCCTCCAATGTTTAGGAAGGGAGGTCAGCCCCGCTTGTCTCGCCGGTTCTCCCCTCGTTTCTGTCATTTTACCACAGCCCGCCACAGGGTACAAGGGACACCTAGGACGCTGCCCTATACCAGTCCACCCCGCCGCCCGGCAGCGTATCTGTCCGAATTTGTAAAAAGTTTAGATTTTCCCCCTTCTTTTTTTACAAACAGGCACTATAATAAAATCATTATTATGGGAGGTGTCTGTATGAGCATCAAGCGACACCTATTTTTCTATAATACTATATCGGTGTTTACGGCTCTGGTGGTCATGTTGCTGGTCAGCGGGGTAACCACCCACTTTACCGCAGAAAACTACCGGCGGCAGAGTATGGCATCCATGGACGTGACTGCTACCATTGAGGTGCAGGAACTGCTCCAAGGGGAGGAAATCATACGAAAAGACTGGCCCGCCCTGGACCATCAGCTTCGGACACGGGGATATGCACTGACCGTCACCACACAGGAGGGGGATCCTGTATTCTCCTCTTTGGATCCGGCCCAGGACCGGCTATACCATGAGGTGGGCCAGGAAGCGAACTGGGTGGAGGCCACCCCTATCACTATCCAGAGTGCTGATATGGTCATGGTAGGCACAATCAGCGACAACTACTCGGTTGTATCAGTCTCCACCCCCGCCATGCCCATGTTTCTGGGCAGCAAGAGGCCCCCGGCTGAGATTGCCGTCCTTTCCATGGTCCTTAGCGGAATGGCTGCCATTGTCGTTATCGTGGCGCTCAATCTGCTGTTTACCCGCCGGCAGGTCAGAAGGCTGCTGGCACCGGTGGACGCCCTCGCCAGGGCTGCCCGTCGTGTGGAGGAGGGGGACTTCTCCCAGCCGGTGGACTATGGCGGACAGGATGAGTTCTCCTCGGTGTGTACCGCCTTTAACCAGATGCAGGAGCACCTGTTGGCCGAGCGGGAGAAGTCCGCGGCCTATGAGCGGGCCCGCACCGATCTGGTGTCTGGTATCTCCCACGACCTCCGCACCCCCCTCACCTCGGTCAAGGGATATATCAAGGGACTGCGGGACGGGGTGGCCCAAACTCCCGAGCGCCAGCTCCAGTATCTGGATATCGCCTACCGCAAGGCCTGTGATATGGACATACTGCTCCAACGGCTATTTGATTTCTCCCGCCTGGAGACAGGGAACCTCCCCCTCTTTCCCGAGCCCGCCGATCTGGGGGACTTTGTATCCCACTTTGTCCAGGAGGCTGGCCAGGAGGTGGAACAGGAGGGCGGCCGGGTGGAGCTCCACATGATCCCCTCCGCTCACCCGGTGTCTATGGACTCAGAGCAGATCTACCGGGTACTGAACAATCTGAAGGACAACGCCCTTCGGTACGCCGGGGCCAATCCGCTAATCCTCACCCTGACCGTATGGCGGCAGGGCGACATGGAATGCGTCCGCTTCGCTGACAATGGTCACGGGGTAGCGCAGGAGTGTCTGCCCCGCCTGTTTGAACGGTTTTGGCGGGAGGACCAGGCCCGGAGCAGCCAGAACGGCGAGGGCAGCGGCCTGGGGCTGTATATCGCCAAATGCATCATCGAGGCCCACGGAGGGACTATCCGGGTTAAAAACGACGGGGGGCTGGTCTTTGAGATCGCCCTGCCCCGAAGGGAGGACGACTGCCATGGCTAAACTTCTGCTGGCTGAGGACGACCAGGCTATCTCTATGTTGGAGCGGGACTATCTGGAGATGGAGGGCTATGAGATCACGGCGGTAGACAACGGACAGGCCGCCATCACAGAGGCGCTGAAGGGGGAGTATGACCTGATCCTGTTGGATCTGATGCTCCCTGGCTGCAATGGGTACGACGTTTGCCGTCTCATTCGGGACAGAATAGACATTCCCATCCTGATGGTCACTGCCCGTACCGAGTCAGTAGACAAGGTCCGGGGGCTGGGTCTTGGGGCGGACGACTACATCGCCAAGCCTTTTGACCCGGCGGAGCTGGTGGCCCGTGTCAAATCCCATCTGGCCCGCTATGCCCGGCTTACCGGCGGCCAGGAGGAACAGGAAGCCCTCACGGTTGGGGATCTCCGCATCCTGCCCCAGAGCTGGAAGGTTTTTAAAGGGGAGCGGGAGGTCAAGATGCCCAACCGGGAGTTCGCTCTGCTGAAATTTCTGGCGGAGCACCCCAATGTGGTCTTCTCCAAGGAAAAGCTGTTTGAGGCCATCTGGGGCTGTGACTATCTGGGGGACAGCGCCACCGTCACCGTCCACATCGGCCGCATCCGGGACAAGGTGGAGGACGACCCAGCTCACCCCACACTCATCGAAACCGTATGGGGCGCAGGCTACCGCCTAAACCGGCAATAACTGATAAAACGCCGCTGAGAAGTCTATCGCTTCTCGGCGGCGTTTGAAATTGTTTGAGTCCTGTTTATCTTTTGTTGTGATTTTCTCCTCCCCCCGTTCAAATTTGTTAGATACACTGGACCTACCTTATGTTGGAAAGGACAGTGTCCCATGATGAAGTTACCGGTTTTATTGAAGCGAGAAGTCCCGTCACCGGAGGATACCCCTCCCAAGTCGGGCTCCAGTCTGTGGAAAAAGAGACTGCTGAGGAAAAGGGTACTAATCCCCGCAGTGGCCTGTGTGGTGGCCTTCTCTCTGGGGATACACTTTTTCGGGGGCAGCCAGACCGCCCTGGCCGCCGACTTGACCTATACCACCGCGGCGGTGGAGCGGCGGGATATCACCGCCGAAATCACCGGAAGTGGGTCTCTGGAGGCGGCCAACTCCTATTCCGTCACCTCCCTGGTGGATGGCACCATCCTCGCTGACTATTTTGAGGAGGGGGATCAAGTGGACGAGGACACTGTTCTCTACGATATCGACAGCTCTGACATGGCCAGCTCTCTGGAGCAGAGTGAGATCTCTCTGAGTCAGGCCCAGCGCAGCTACAACAATAAGTTGAAGGACCTGGCTGACCTGACCGTCATCGCTCCCAAAGCAGGACAGGTGGTGGATATCGCCGTGGAGGCAGGGGACGATGTGAGCGCGGGGCAGACCGTCGCCACCATCCGGGACTCAGACACTATGACTTTGAAGGTCCCTTTCCTGGCCGATGAGGCAGCCGGTTTCTATGTGGGCCAGAGCGCCCAGGTCACCCTGGACAGCACCTTTGAAGTGCTGAATGGCACAGTCACGGAGGTATCTGGCGTGGATCAGGTGCTGACAGGCAACGTCATTGTCCGGGATGTGACCATACAAGTCAGCAATCCTGGCGGTTTGTCCACCAGCCAGACAGGCTCTGCCACAGTGGACGGCTGCGCCAGCGCCAGCGGAGGCAGCTTCTCCTATCTGGCAGAGCGGTCAGTAACTGCCGAGGTCTCTGGCACTGTCGCCAGCATCCACGTCAGCGAGGGCGACCGTCTCTCCCAGGGGGGAGCTATCCTCACGCTGACCAGCGATAATCTGGAGGATGAGCTCCAAAGCGCCGCCGAGGCTTTGAGAAATGCGGAGCTTTCTCTGGAGAGCCGGTATGACCAGCTGGATAACTACACCATCACCTCCCCCATCTCCGGCACTGTCATCGACAAGAACTACAACGCGGGGGAAAACATCGAGACTGGTCAGACCCTGTGCTCCATCTACGACCTATCCTATCTTACCCTGACGCTTAATGTGGATGAGCTGGACATCTCCAATATCCAGGTGGGGCAGCAGGTGCTTATCACCGCCGAAGCGGTGGAGGGCCGGACCTACACAGGAGTAGTCACCAAGGTCAGTGTGGCCGGCACCTCCTCCAGCGGGACCACCACCTATCCGGTCACCATCCGCATTGACGAGACAGACGGTCTTCTCCCCGGCATGAATGTGGATGCCACCATCACACTGGACAGCGCCGGCGGCGTACTGGCCATTCCCAGCGCCGCCCTTAACCGGGGGAACACCGTTCTGGTCACCGCCGACTCCCCCAGCGCCGCCAATGGCACTCTGATGGAGGGCATCGGCGGGGACAGCGAACAGTATTATTCCGTCCCTGTGGAAGTAGGCGTCAGCGACGACAGCTACATTGAAATCATCTCCGGCCTGCAGGAGGGGGACACCGTGGCCTATATCCCAACCACCTCCTCGGGCAGCTTCGAGATGGGCAGCATGATGATGATACCTGGCGGAGGCATGGGCAGCGTTACCATCAGCGGCGGGCCCGGAGGCGGTATGGGCGGCGGGCCTGGAGGGTTCTGATATGAGCGCACTGATCACCTTTCAGAACGTCTGCAAGTATTACCATATGGGGGACGCCACGGTAAAGGCCGCCGACCACATCTCCTTTGAGATCTGCAAGGGGGAATTCGTGGCCATCGTAGGTTCCTCCGGTTCTGGCAAGTCCACATGTATGAATATCATCGGCTGCCTGGATGTACCCTCGGAGGGCGCCTACCTCCTCCAGGGCCGGGATGTGGGCCAGATGAACAAAAATGAGCTGGCAGAGATTCGGAACGAGATGCTTGGCTTCATCTTCCAGCAGTACAATCTCCTGCCCAAGCTGAATCTGCTGGAAAATGTAGAGGTCCCGCTGATGTACGCCGGGGTGTCTAAGGGGGAGCGCCGGGAGCGGGCCCACCAAGCGCTGGCCCAGGTGGGGCTGGACGACAAGTGGCGCCATAAGCCTATGGAACTGTCCGGCGGCCAGCAGCAGCGGGTATCTATCGCCCGTGCTTTGGTCGGCCATCCCTCTGTCATTCTGGCCGATGAGCCCACCGGAGCGTTAGACTCCCGCACCGGGCGGGAAGTGCTGGCCATGCTCCAGGACCTCCATGAACAGGGTCACACCGTAGTGCTCATCACCCACGACAACTCCATTGCTGTCCAGGCCCAGCGAATCATCCGTCTGGAGGACGGACATGTGGTATATGACGGCCCCTCCGACGATCCGGAGGCGGTAGTCACCCCCCGGGCCGCCGGAGCAAGGAAAGGGGGACAGCCCCAATGAGAATCACCGAATCTCTCTCCCTAGCGCTGAAAAATATCGTGTCCAGTAAGACCCGGACCCTCCTCACCATGCTGGGCATCATCATCGGTGTGGCGGCGGTCATTGTCATCGTGGGCCTGGGAAACGGCCTGGAGGGCTATGTGGCCGACAGCTTTGCGGACATGGGGACCAACACCCTCACCGTATCTGTCCAGTCCCGCGGAGCCACCCGGACTATGGAGGTAGAGGATATGTACCAGATCGTGGATCAAAATCCCGACTATCTGGACCTGTGCTCCCCTACCGTGTCCATGATGGGGGTCAAGATCGGTACGGATCTCACCTCTACCTCCGCCACCGGGGTCAGTGAGGACTATTTCAGCATCAAGGGCTACACGCTCTCCCAGGGCCGGGGGTTACAGTACAGCGACATCGCTTCCCGCTCCAAGGTCTGCGTAGTCGGAGCTTATGTCAACCAAGCCTACTTCGGGGGCAGCGCCGTGGGCCAGACCCTGCGGGTCGGTGGACAGGCGCTGACCATCGTGGGAGTTCTGGACCAGCAGGCGGAAACCATGGAGGAGGGAGGAAGCGACGACTGCCTCTTCCTCCCCTACTCCACCGCCGCCCGTCTGGGGGGTGGACGGGTTTCCAGCTATGTCATCACCATGGTGGACGAGAATCTGATGGACGCCAGCCAGTCTGCCCTGGAATCGGCCCTGCGCAGCTTTTTCGGCAGTGATGACTATTACACAGTCGTTACCATGTCCGAGCTGCTGGACTCCATGACCAGTATGATCAATATTTTAGTGGGTGTGCTGGCTGGGATCGCCGCCATCTCCCTGGTGGTGGGAGGCATCGGCATTATGAATATTATGCTGGTATCCGTGACCGAGCGCACCCGTGAGATTGGCGTACGAAAATCTCTGGGGGCCAAGGAGCGGTATATTATGGAGCAGTTCGTCATCGAGGCGGCGGCCACCTCCGCTCTGGGAGGCGTCATCGGCATCGTTCTAGGCTATCTCCTGTCCGCGGGAGCCACGGTGGCGGTGGTCCGGCTGATGGGCGAGGCCCTCACCGTGTCCCCCACCCCCACGGCGGTATTGGCGGCCTTCGGCATCTCCGCTGGTATCGGCGTTTTGTTCGGTTACCTCCCGGCCAAGAAGGCCGCCCGCCTCAACCCCATTGACGCTCTGCACTACGACTAAACCAGGGTGGAGCGTGAAGAACAGTATGGAAACAGCTTGTATATGGAGTCTCTTCACTCTCCACTCTCATCAAAAGGAGTTTTTACCATGAAATTAACTCGCCTTCTCTCCACTCTGCTGGCCGCCTGCCTCTCCATGTCTCTGCTGTGCACCGGCTCCCTCGCGGTCAGCGACAGTGCGAAACTAGAGACCATCCAGGTGTTGGGCATCCTGTCCGGGGACGGCTCTGGCAATCTGAATCTGTCCAGTTCTGTCACCCGGGCCCAGTTCGTCACTATGATGGTGGCCGCCTCCAGCTATAAGGATGCGGTGGGAAATTACGGCAGCTCCCTGTTTAAAGACCTGAAGGGGGACCACTGGGCCAGCCCCTATGTGAAAGTGGCGGTGGAGCAGGGTTGGATGTCCGGTTATGTGGACGGCACCTTCCGCCCGGACCAGGGCATCACCTTGGAGGAGGGCTGCACAGCCCTTCTGCGCCTGCTGGGCTATGATTCCAGCACACTAACCGGGGCCTACCCCACGGCTCAGTTGTCCAAGGCCAGTGCTCTGGGGCTGCTGGACGACGTAGGCGCTGTCCAAGGTCAGCAGCTCACCCGGCAGGACTGCGTAGACCTGTTCTACAATGCACTCACCGCCCAGAACAGCGCCGGGACGATCTACGGCACCACACTGGGCTATACTGTCACCAATGGACAGGTGGACTACTCGGCCCTGGTGACCGCAGATACCAAGGGCCCCTATGTGGCGGAGAGCGGTGCTCTCTCCCTCTCTTTTACCCCCTCGTCCGTATACTACAACGGGGCTCTCTCCTCTCTCTCCTCAGTCCAGCAGTATGACGTATACTACTATAACGCCAATATGAGAACTGTCTGGATCTACCACGACCGGGTAACCGGAACGCTCACCGGCGTCTCCCCCAGCAAGAGCGCCCCCACCTCCGCCACCGTGGCCGGGGTGAGCTACGACATCGGCACTTCCGAGGCCACTTATCAGCTCTCCAGCCAGGGCTCCTTCCAGGAGGGCGATCTGGTCACCCTCCTGTTGGGCATGAACGGCGAGATCATATCTGTGCTGGACGCCCAGGAGAGCGAAGCGACCTATTATGGCAGTGTGGTATCCAGTGTCAAGGGGGCCTCCAGCTCCTCCACCAGTAGCTCCTCCACCACCAGCGCCCAGGTGACCACCCAGGTAGCCTGTACCGACGGAGTCGTGCGCACCTTCTACCATAGTGGCTCCGCTTTAAATACAGGCCGTCTGGTCACGGTGTCAGTCACTCAATCCGGGACCAAGGTGACTTCTCTGTCCAACAAAAAGTTGGAGGGGAGCGTGAGCAAGGACGGCAGCAGCTTCGCTGGCCACGACTTCGCGGACGGAGTCCAGATCCTGGACACCGACGAAAATGGCGGCTACGCCCGTATCTACCCCTCCCGCCTGGCGGGTGCCAAACTGTCTGGTGACGACGTGCGCTACTACAGCCTGGACGCCAATGGAGATATCGACCGCCTGGTCCTCCATGAGGTCACTGGAGATACCTGGGAGTATGTCTATGTGAGCAGTGTAGTAAACAACTCCTCTGACATGAATATCTCCGCCTCCTACACCTATGTCCAGGATGGGCAGACCCAGACGCTGAACAGCAGTAAGCTTTACAGCGTCAAGAGCGGCGGCGCGGCCATGATCTATGAGGACGGCCAGGTGAGCTCCATGCGGCAGTTGTCCTCTGAAACGTTGGACAGCGTGTCCTCCCTGTCCGCCATGGCCGGCAATCAGGAATATGCCCTGGCAGAGGATGTTCAGGTCCTGCTTCGGGACGGCTCAAAATACTATCAGACATCCCTGTCCCAGATCAACGGCGAAGGTTACCGGCTCACCGGCTGGTACGACAACCTGGGCTGTCCCGCCGGAGAGCGCATCCGCATTATCGTGGCTACTCCCCGCTGACCTCCCTCTTCTTTATACGAAAATGGCCGGGCAGGATAAAATCTCCTGCCCGGCCGGTTCTTTTCTGTTCACGTCACCGCAGCATCAGGGCAACCAGTTGACGGAGCATCACAGCCGCCTCGGCTCTGGTGGCGGTGCCTCCAGGGGCCAGTGTCCCGTCCGGACGTCCGCTTAGGATGCCGCTGTCCACTGCCCAGGCCACCGCCTCCCGTGCCCAAGCGGACACGGAGCCGCTGTCCGTAAAACTGGTCAGCGTATCCCGCCCGCTGGTGACCATATCCAGTGTTTCAGCATAACGGAACAGCATCAGGGCGAGCTGTTCTCGGGTAACGGGGTCGTCCGGTCCGAAACGGCCGTCGCCATAACCGGAAATGATGTTCTCCCCAGCGGCCCAGGAGATGCCTTGGGCGTACCAGGCTCCCTCCGCCACATCGGCAAAGGGAAGGTCCGCTGTTTTTTTCTCTGGCTCCTCCAACTGGAAGAGGACCGTGGCCAGCATCCCCCGGCTCAAGGTCTGCCCAGGGGCGAACTGGTCCTCGCTCACGCCGGAGAACAGCCCACGGCCCGCCACGAAGTCCACCGCCGAGCTGTACCAAACTCCGTCCGCCACGTCGGAGAAGGCGCTCTCATAGTCCACCAGCTTCACAGTGGCCCCCTCCTCCAACAGGAAGACGGCCTTTCCATCGCTGACCAGGGACTTCTTCACCACTTCCTCCCTGCCGTCAGCGTGGACGATGACCACCAGCTTGTTTTCCTCCGCCTGATCAATGACCACCCTCTGGAGGCCCTCGCTGTCTTCGGGGAGGGTAACAGTGTAGGTGCCGTCAGACTTATTTTCCTCCACCTCAACGGAAGTCTGGCCCGATTCCCCCTTCCCGCCGGAAGCTCCGCCGCTTGAGGGGCGGTGGTAATCCGGGTCCACCTTGCTGGCGTCCTCGGTGTAAAACACCTGAATCTCATCCCCGCTGTGGAGGGAGCAGCTCCCCATGTACACGTCGGGAAATTCTCCGTTTACCAGATACATCCAGCCGGAGTCCTCGCCATGCTCCTTCTCCCGCAGGGAACCCCGAGGGCCGGAGATGGACACGATGTAGGTGCCGCGGCTTCGCTCCGCCGTGTAGCCGTACTCATCCAGCATCTCGGTGAACACATCGTAGACTGTGTAGGTCTCGCTCAGTCCACTCAGGGCAGTAGTTCCGATCCACTCCTCGCCATCCAAGCCGGACAGGGAGAAAGTGACGTTGTCGATGGTGTCCACCACTGCTGTGGTGCTGGTGGGGTCCGCGGTGCCCCGAACCAGCAGCTTCAGGCCGGGCAGGACGGCCTCATTTACCGCCGCTCTGGCGGCAAACGCGGCGACGGCCTGGGAGGTATCTGCGGTGACCTCCTGGTAATACAGGTCGGCCAGTTCAGCATACTTCGCATATTTCACGGTATCGCGCTGGTACAGCTCACCGTATTTGCCCAGCGTTTCGCTGGACAGATAGCTGGTGATGACGACGTTCTTAGGTTCTTCCTGCCGGGTAACCAACAGGTTCTCGTGGCTGATGACATTGGGGTTGCTGGATTTGAACAGCCGCCAGGCCTCCAGTTCCTCCCACCCCTCGATGGGGGTGGGGACGATGCCATAGCCCTTCATGTCCTTCATATCCCGGACCCAGACCAACTCGCCGTTCTCCTCATAGACCTCCTGGAAGGGGGACAGGTCGGTGGTAATGTTGTCGATGGCCTTGTTCTCTCCCCGTATGCCGTTGAAGTAGTTGGCCTTGACCTTCTCCATCAGCGCCAGCTCGTCATCGATCTCCTTCTGTGTCAGGGCGGGGACCTCGATGGCAAAGGACCGGGCGGCGGTGACGCTGGTTTCATCGTCGTGGAGAGTGACCGTTATGGTGACCTCCGCCGGCTCCTCCCCCACTCCGGGGCGGTACACCCAGAGCCGGGCGGCATTGTTCACACCCGGAGACTGGATGACCTCCTCGTGATCGCTGGACAGGGTGACAGGCATATACTTTCCGTCTACGCCGAAGTCCCGTGTGGTGGGCAGCTGGATATCGTTGATGGCTGTGTAGACGCCATCCTCGTCCGGAACCAGCCTCTCGCCGGTCAGGGCGTCGGAGAGGCCCTTAGCCGCGAAGCCCTGGTCCAGCTTGGTTAGCAGCTCCTGTTCGATTTCGGCATACTGATCCCCGTCCATAGCTGGAACGGTCACTTCAAATGTATTGACAAGTTCAATGGGGGCTTCCTCGCCAATGACATCGTTGGTATACTGGAACGTAAATTTGGCCGTGAGGATAACGGTCTGATCTTCCTCCCCGCGGCGTACCACACCTACATAGGGGTTAAAGAGCGTGTCGGCAGTATTCTGGTTTTCTCTGCCGATGGAGATAGCTTCCTCGTTGTCAGACTCCCAGGATATCTGGGTCCAGTATTTCTTGTCCACCACCTTGGGCAGGGTGAGGTTTTCGGTGACAGCCAAGCCGTCTCCGCCTCCGATGGAGGAAAGGGTGACCTGGCTCATGATCTCCTCGCTCATAGCCGCCCTGACCTTGGCTGCATCCCAGTAAAGGATAACCGGCACATCGGAGAGCGTGGCGGCCGCCCCATCCTTCTCCAGCGTAAAGGCCACCTTGCAGCTTCCAAATTTGACGGCCGGAACCGTATTGGGGTCCTTATAAAAATAAGTGATGTCGCCGTTATCGCCAATACCTGCCCCTCCGTAGACTTCGGTGACAGACGCGACGGAGACGGTGATGTCATCAAAGCCCTTCTCCGCCAGATCGGCCAACACCATGCGGTTGAGGTTGGTGTCCGTGTCGTAGACCGGGCAGAGCCTGTAATCGTCGCTCAGGGCGGTAATGGCGTGCTGCAGTTCATTTTGTTTGTCCTCATCTGCGGCGGTGTCGGACCAAACTACAATTTTGTACAACGTATTGTAGAAAGCATCGTTGTATGTATATTTTGCAGACAGAGTTACAGTCACCGTCCCCTGAGTTGGGCGGATGACGGTACCGTCTGCCGCGATCACATCATTAAACCCGCCCCACTGGATCTGGGCAGTAATCCCGTTTTCTGTGACCACAGCGGGAAACTCCAGCTTGGTATCCTCTTTGATCTCGTCAGGCAGTCTATTTTCCTGATAGGCCACCGGGTACAGCTTGCCGTGGTCGGCAGTACGGACGGTTGCCTGGTGATCCTGGCAGCTGTGAATCACCCTGCCGCCGCAGGTGATCTCAACCCCGATTTTATATTTCTGGTCTTCTGCTCCAAAATCATCTTCCGAAATGGTATAGGTGGCTTCCGTGGCCCCGGCGATTGGATGAGAGGTGGGATATGCGGCCATAGGCTCATACTTGTACCACTGATATTTCATCTCCAGTCCGGGATACTGTTCCGGGGAATAGGTGCCGCCGCCCTCGATGTTAAGGGCAGCTTCTACCGTCTGCCCTACGGCCACCGCGCCGGGCTGACTTATATTTTGAATGGTGACAGTTGTAAAATGCGGGATCACCGTCAGGGTATAGTCATCTGTGTACTCCTCCCCATCGTAGGTCACCGTGGCTGTTACATTCACCACGCCGCCCTTGCCGGCGGTGACCACATAGCCTTTCACATCGCTGTCCTGGGTGGTTTCCACCCATGCGGCCGCCCCTTCATTGCTGGCGGAAAAGCTCCACTGGACCTCTGGGGTCTCGTCCCCCATATTCTGATAGTCTACATAGAGAATGGTATCATTTTTGTCGCCGCCGCCCGTCTGTACCCAAATTGTATCGCCGTTGGTAGAGCGGATGGAAATACTGGGCTCGGGGGGCTTGGGAGTATTCCCAGCCTGCCAGACGAGGATTACATTACCCTCTGCATCGGTGGTGAAGGCATCGCCCAGCAGAGAAGCGTCGATTGGAAGATCAGAGTTGTCAAAGCAGTTGAACAGTTCGCCGTTGAAGCCGCTGATGGCATCCGATGTGGTAAAGCAGTTGCGAATCGGGGTAGTTGAATATACCTGCCCGACGATACCCCCGGCCCTGTTGGAACCGGAGATTGTGCCGGTGCTATAGCAATTTTCAATGCTTGTCCCATTGGCGGAGCAATAGCCTAGAATGCCCGCCGCCGCGCCGCCTCTGATGTCTGCGGTGTTGGCACAGCCTGAGACGCACACAGATCCGCTGTTGACCCGCCCAATGATGCCGCCGGCCCCCGCATTTACTCCGGTCTTGGAAGACTGGACGCTGCCAGAAAAGGAGCATCGCTCGATGGTGACAGTGCCGTTGGTCTTGCCAACAATGCCACCAACATAACCACTCTTGGTTGCTGACACCGTTCCTTCAACCTTCAGATTTTTAATCGTCGCGCTGTTCACGGTGCCGAACAGTCCAACGCCGTTCGTGCTGCTGTCGTTGATGGACAGTCCGCTGATAGTGTGTCCAGCTCCGTCAAAGGTACCGGCGTAGGCGCTGGTGACATAGCCATTTTGCGGATTAAACGGTATCCATTCCTCATTTTCCAAATCAATGTCAGCCGTCAGCACAGCGGAGAGAGTTCGCTCCCCGCCATTGACCCGATCCCGGAACGCTTTTAGCTCCTCCGCAGAACTAATGTTTACAGAATCGTCCACAGCATTTTCTGCCGCCCACGCCGTCCCCGGCAGCAGGCCCAGCGCCATGACCAGGGTGAGTAGCAGGCTCAAGGCCCTTGTCCTTATTTTCCTCATCAAATCTCCTCCATTTCTCTCATTCAAAACTCAAATAATATAAAAAACGGCCGCGGCAGACCATAACAGGCCTGCCGCGGCCGACTTTTCCCGCGGTGCATTTGGGCATACCAATGCCCTGTCATATAAACACCATAGGTCTTCCGGCTTGTGGGGTGTGGAGCACCGCTCCGCGCCTGTCGCTCCGCCTTCTCAGGATCGCTCCCAATGACCGGCTCACGCCATGAACGACAGCCTCCCCCGCATACGGCAACGGGTATTGCTCCGGGTTCTCACCGGATTCCCTCATCCCCGCCTCTGCCCAAAGCAGACACGAGGTCATGATGCTTTTTTTGTCATTATAAAATGATGTTCCGTCCTTGTCAATCCGAATTCCGTTCTGCCTCTTTGCCCAGACTATTATTTTACAAAAATCTCCGCAACGGGATGGTAAGTACCCGCAGGACCAGATAGAACGCCTTTTTCCCAAAGCTCAACTCCTTCGGCACATACTTTTCCCCATACTGATACTCTCCGTCCTCTCTCATTGTCTTACTGTATGTCTGATCGCGCTCGGCCTCTTCCCGAATCATCCGGTTCAATTTGGGAGAATCCACCACCAGCATCAGCTCCGTATCCTGATAGGTGCTTCTCATATCCATATTGTACGACCCGACTACGCTGAGTCTATCGTCAATTACCATAGCCTTTGTATGGCAGGAATGTTCCCCCATATACTCATAGACCTGTACGCCCGTATCCCAGATTTTCCGCCGTTGGTTCAGATAGTCGGTACATCCCCAGGGATTTGCGCCACTGGCTACATCGTTTGTAATAATCTGAATCTCTGTGCCCCCCGAGGTCAGCCGCTCCAAATCATGATACATCTCCCGCCCACAAATAATATAAGGGGTATAAACGATCACCTGTTTCCCCTGAGACATCAGCCGGTTGAGAGAATACCACATCCAGGGCTCCTTATTTTCTGCCTGGATCGGATTTGTCAAAAGGCTGATCCGCCCGGTTTCAAATGTACGCTCCCTCCAGTCCACGGAGACAAATAATTCTGGCTCTGCCGCCCTCATGGCCCGCTCCCGGCTGCGTAACGACTCCTCCTCTCGCTGCCGGTCTTCTTCTCCAAGGCGGCCCTGAAACAGTCTGCTGTCCGGAAGCGCCCAAACCGACTCAAAATAGTTCACCAGCTGATACAGCGAGGCCTCTGGATCCTGTCCAGACCGCATCACAAGAAGCTCCCGGTCGATGTTCGGCTTGACAGAGGGCTGCTCTCCCAAAAACAGATCCGTTGTATTTCTGCCGCCCAGAAGGTAGACCTTTCGATCTACGATCAAATATTTATCGTGGAGCCGCGCCTGCAGCTTCCAGGGCTGGAGCAAGTCAATCGGATTATAAATTTTCAGTTCCACGTTTTTGTGGCCGGCCAGCGCCTTGAATACCGGATCCTTCTTCACATCCAAAAAACCGCTGGCGCCGTCCACCAGCACACGGACCTGAACTCCTCTTTCCGCGGCACAGAAAAGGGCCGAGACCATGTCTGTCCCGCTGCTGTCCCCATTGAAATCGAAGGTCGAGAGGATGATCTCCTCCTCCGCGTTTCCAATCAGATTCATCCGGCAGAACAGTGCATCCTTATTGTTGTCAATATAGGCCGCCCGCTCCGGGCCGACGCCTGTCCCATAAAATCGGCGGTCTTCAAAAGCAGCTCGATACTCTGGTGAAACCTCCTTATGCTCTATGTACGGCACCACCACGGCCAGTATATACAGCAGAATCAGCAGAAACGGAAGCGCTTTTAGACAACAACGCAATACGGAGCTTTTCACCATACTAGTTCCTTTCTCCAAGCCACTTTAAGCTACTATCTTTCTCCTGGGATGTAGACAGTACTATATCAACAAACCATATATCCCGCAAGGGGAAAACCTCCGTTTTTACAGAAATGTCATACTTTTTGTCGAAGACGCTCTGTTATTCCGGGAATCCTTGTTAGGCATCCGCCATCAAAAACTAATAATGTCAGGCTGACCATCAGGAAAGTGCCAAGGGACTCCGTTACCGTAGTAACCATAATTTGAGAGGCCGTTTTTTTCGTCTGTTTCCAGATGATCTCTGTACCCATAATCGAGACAAAGATAAAACACTCTTTGATACCTTACCACTGCGTATCCATGGTACCTCTTATCAATAAGCAGAGAGTGTGCGGGGCAATCAAAATTCCAGTAAGCAGCCAGCACTAAAATAAAAGGTAGTCTTTTCTATTTTCCATTTTTCGTTTGACATCCTAAGGGGCGACAGACCTACTCTGTCGCCCCCCTATCTATATATAAACCGGTTCCCATTTAACCGCGTATCATTGCTCTGTCTTTTGCTCCCTGCTTGGGGCATCCGCCTGCTGAAACACACCAAATAAGATCATATCCAGCAGCTCCTCTGTGGCTTCCAGCATAGCATGGATATCCTCCAAAGTGCGGCCTCGCAGCAGCATATCACTGAAGGTATAGACGATACTCTCCAGATAACGATTTACCTGCTCCTCCTTCAGTTCTGGGCGCCGCCTCATCCCAGACACGACTACTCTCAAAAAACGCCGATTCATCTCCTCCAGCGGTCTATGTAGAATCTGTATTTGTTCTCTAAGCTGTTCCGGTGGACGAAGCATGGCGTTTTCAAAAACGCGCTTGTGCTTGGGCTCCAGTTGAAAAAAGTATTCCCGGATCATAAAATATTTTTTTATCGCGTCAAAATTTTTCTGCCCGGCCAATTTCTCAGCCTCTCGTTCTACATAGGCTCTCAGCGATAAAAATGTATCCTGGACACAGAGCAGAAACAATTCGTCTTTGTTTGCGTAGTAGTGATACATCATCCCCTTGGATATCCCATGTCCAGAGCAAATGCTTTCCATGGTCACCTGACCATAGTCATGGCTCCCAAATTCTTCTCGTGCCGCACGGAGTATTTCCCGCCTACTCCGTTCTTGCCTTTCCTTTTGAGTCATGCTCCAGCTCCCCCTTCCACTGGAGACACCGTTTTCTTCGCTCTGCCCAACTCACCTGCCCACTCAAAGCCTTTTTTGGCCATAAACACCGCGATCAGTTCATTGATAACCGCCGCGGCCGCAATAGTCCCCTGCACAATAGCCGCGCAATCTGGTGCCGGTCCTGCCAACACAGACACTGCGATACCAGTAAACACCAGTGACACTCCAGAGTGCGGCAACAGTGTAAAGCCCAGGTATTTTCTCACCGGTTTGGGGGCATGGGTGACCGAAGCGCCAAAATAGGCGCCGAGATACTTTCCGATGGCACGGGCCACAATATAGACCGCTGTATAAATTCCGGCGCCGAAAATCAAATGGTAGTCCAGAGGTGCGCCCAAACTCAGAATGACCACTATCATGGCAACCCCGATGATAGGATCCATCACCTTCATGATCCCTTTCAGCTTTTCCTCCGAGACCATATTGGCGAAAACAGTGGAAAAAGACATTCCAATCAGCATAAAGTTAATCACCGGGGCTGGCAGCAGGCTGTTTAAGGCAGCCCCTATCCCCACAGAGACCAGGAGCATCAGGATTACGACAGACAACGTGCTGTTCTGAGTGTGGGTCATTCTCAACAGCTCTCCAGTGATAAACCCGGTAATCATTCCAAGCAGCACTGGGAGGAACACTAAAAAGAGTACCACGGGCACTGGAATCCCCTGGGTGGAAATATGGGCAGACACAAAAGCGATGACTAGAAAGAAAACTAAGGCACCCACCAGATCATCTAGAGCTGCCATAGGAATCAGTGTCCTAGTCACAGGTCCATCCGCCTTCATGTCCCGCACAACAGATAAAGAGGGGGCTGGAGCTGTAGCTAACGCAATCCCGCCGAACACAAACGCCAAATACAGCGGGATATCCACCACCAAAAAAATAACTCCAAATACCAAACTGACCACCAGGAAAGTACCAAGAGATTCAGTCACTGTAGTAATAACAATCTGAGAGCCAGCTTTTCTCATCTTTTTCCAGATGAGCTCTGTGCCGATCATCAGGCCAAAGGTACACTCAAAAACACTCTTTAACATCTCAAACCACCGCGCATCCAGGATACCGTTTCCCAGTAAACCCAGAGCGTAAGGTCCAAGTAACATCCCAGCAATTAACCAGCCCAAAATAGAAGGCAGTTTTCCCTTTGCAATCAGATTTCCAGCTAAAAACGCAATCAATATCGAAACAAGCAGCCTCAATACATCCAGCAGAAGTTCCATTGGCGGTATCCCCTTTTGTTCTTGAAATTTATAGACGGCATCGTCCGCAAGTTTGGATTATAGCATTTATAGACGATATCGTCCATAAAATTTTTGTAAACTTTTGCAACAGGTGAAACTCCATATCTAAGACTTTTTGAAATTTATTGTTTTGACCATCTTATCTATCAATGTGCGTACGCTCTGATTTTTCTCAGGAAAGTTGGAGCAAGCTATATACAACTTGCCCCGATGCGTAAAGGACGGTTAAACTCGATATCTCCATGTACCCAATAAAAGCGCCACGAAGCGGCGATACCAAATCACGCCCCAGCGCAGCGGTTGTAATTTGGAGAGGGGGAGCAACAAAATAAGTGTGCTCCCACGTGCAAAGGATGGGCAAAATCGATATTTAGGACAGAAACGAAAAACAACCGTCCATAGGGCAGCACCAAATCGGAGCCCAGCGACAGCGGGTCTGGTTCGGAAGCGAGGAGCAGCAGAATGCGCGCGGTGAACTTTGGAATAAAATGAAAAAGCCGCCCGCAGGGCGGCCCCAAACCGGAGCCCAACGAAGCGGGTCCGGTTTGGAAAGGAGGAGCAACAAAATGAGTGCGCTCTGACTTTTATAAAAAGTCGGAGCAAACGATATGACGTTTGCTCCGACGTGGTGCGGGCACGGGGACTCGAACCCCGACGGATCGCTCCATGAGAACCTAAATCTCACATGTCTACCAATTCCATCATGCCCGCATATAAGAAACTGATACTAGACAATGATACACAACACTCGATAAAATGTCAATGGGTATGCAAGTCAAAATCGATATCCCCTATGGCAAACTTCACATTTTTAAATTAAAAAATGAACGAAATCTGAACGCTTGCTCCCTTGACTTTTTCGAAAGTTAAGCCTATGATTTGTCTGCAAAACAGGTAACGGCCTTACGGCGGTAAAGACGGTCCGTCGGATATGATAGTTGTGGCCCGCCTCTTTGCACAGGAGGTATTTTATGGACTCTTATACAATTTTCAAAGATATCGCCATCATTCTGGTGGCTGGCAAATTTTGCGGCCTGTGCGCGCGAAGGCTGAAAGTCCCCAGTGTGGTAGGTGAGATCGTAGCTGGTCTTTTGGTTGGGCCCTGTGTCTTTGGTCTGGTCCAGCCCTCCGATTTCTTGACCCAAATGGCCGAGATCGGCGTTGTGCTCCTCATGTTCTCGGCCGGTCTGGAGTCTGACACCCAAGAACTTCTGCGCAGCGGCCCCAAGGCCCTTGCTATCGCCACTTCCGGCGTTCTGCTCCCCCTAGTTGCGGGTACGGGCCTTTTCCTGCTGTTTTATGGCGGGGACAACTCAGAGAGAAATCTGTTCTATGAAGCGCTGTTCATTGGCTGTATCCTGACCGCAACCTCTGTATCTATTACCGTGCAGGCTCTGCGGGAGCTTGGCCATCTAAAAGAGCAGGTCGGCACCACTATCCTGTCAGCCGCTATCATCGACGATGTACTCGGCATTATCGTCTTGACCCTCATCAGCGGCCTGAAAGATCCCGATTCCTCTTTGTTCATGGTAGCCTGGGGAACTTTGATGTTCTTCCTCTTCTCTGCCGTGGTAGGTTATCTGATCTATCAGTTCTTTGATCGAATGGATGCCCGTCACCCACAGACCAGGCGGTTACCCATCCTTGCTCTGTCCTTCTGCTTGGCAATGTCCTATATTGCCGAGGAGTATTTTGGAATTGCCGATATCACCGGCGCCTATGTAGCCGGATTGGTGTTATCCAATCTGCAAGACGCCCCCTATATCGAGCGCAAGATGGACATTAACTCGTATATCATTTTTGGCCCCCTGTTCTTTGCTTCCATCGGCTTAAGTACCGATGTGGGCGAGATGAATCCTAAGCTCCTTCTGTTTACCCTCGCCTTCCTTGTGGTCGGTCTGCTGTCTAAAGTGGTCGGCTGCGGCGGAATGGCCCGTCTATGCCACTTCTCCGGCAGAGACTCCCTCAAGATCGGTGTCGGTATGATGAACCGGGGCGAAGTGGCCTTGATTGTGGCCCAAAAGGGGCTACTGCTGGGCCTTCTCAATTCCATGTTCTTCACCAGTGTTATCATCTTGATTTTGGTGTCTGCTATCATCACCCCCATCTTTTTGAAGATCCTATATAGCCGGGACTCTCGACTAGAACCGACACCTCCGACAGCATAAACGCTCAAAAACGCCGCCTCGTTTTTCCCAGGCGGCGTTTTTATGTCAGAAATCAGGATACCCCACCAGGGGCTTCCAGCCGAAAAATTCCCGCAGCTGGCGGCCATCATATAGATAAGCGCCAGCGCTGTCCGACCAGGTCAAACAGTCTCCGGTCCACACCGGCCCGCTGGAGCTGCTGGATATCTGTGGGCACTCAAAGTGGAATCTAGGCTGGCTCCCATTCACAGCCGAGGACCATATCCCGTGGTGGAAGGGCTCTCTTTCAGAACCAGACCTTAAAGCTGCCTCCCGAGGGCAGCACAGCCTCAGACTAAACCACAGACGCCCCCCGCTGATCCCCAGAAGGTCCATCTCTTCCCACACCTCCTTCTCCCGCTCAAAGGGAGCCAGGATATCCGGGGCGCTTCCCCACCGCAGGATATCTCTGTAACCTCGAAGTATCGTGGTGCATCTGCCGGTTTTTATATCCAGTGCCTTCACCCCACTTGACTTGGTATATACCACGCTTGTTTCATCCAGCCAATGGTAATGAAAGATGGAGCATTTCGTATCCCGAACCTCTCCGGTATCCAGATCATATAGGTGCAGCACCTTGTTTCCGGAGCGGTATTTATAGTAAGACAGGTACCGACCCTCCGGACTGATCCCCAGTCCCATAGGGGCCCCTTTGGCCTGTTGAAAGCGAACCAGCTTCTCCCCCTGCCGCTCCCCCAATCTCCAACGCCAAAAGCTATTCCCGTCGCTAAAATACAGCGTATTCCCCGGTCCCATAATCGAATCCGCGGTAAAGCAGTCCTCTTTTGTAACCTTGATGGGAACCGTGAGTAGCTGTCCTTCCTGCTGGTCATAAAGCCAAAGGCCGTGGGCCTCCTCAGGCACATATCTCAGCCCTTCGGCAGTGGCTCGGGAATTCCCTATGGCCGCATAGCGCTCTCCGCCCACTAAGTGGGCATACACGCCGGGCGCCAGTGGTCCCGGCAGGGGCACATGCGTGATTTTCTCTCCGTCCAAAATCTGAAAGTCGCTTCCCATTAGGCGGTAAAAGCGCATGATACCGCTCTCCTTCTATCCCGTCTCCGCATCCGTCTTTGTCCTGCGGCTCTGGTCAGGTCCTACGATGGGCTTATATTCCGGCTCCGGATTCATCGCTTCCTTCGTTCCTACGCAGCGGTTGATAGGCGTCCCCATTTGATAGAATTTTTCTTCATAATCCGTCATTACCCCGTTGATACCCTGTCCGTGGAGATCACGAGTAACTTCAGATAGTATGAATCCAGCCTTTGGAAATTGGAAAAGGGACCACTCAAACAGATCGTGGTTATCGCTCTTGAAATGAATCTGTCCCCCATCCTTCAGAACACCTCGGTAAAGAATCAAAAAGTGTTCATGGGTCAACCGGCGGCGGGCGTGTTTCAACCCTGGCCATGGATCGCAAAAATTGATATACAGCAGATCCACCTCTCCCGGCGCAAAATAATCCCGGAGCTTGGCTGCGTCACCATCAATAAAAAGAATATTATCCAGTCCCTTTTCCATGCTTCGCTCCATAGCAATGACCATGGCGTCAGGCACCCGCTCTAAAGCGATATATAAGACATCTGGGTTCCGTTGAGCGGTCTCCGCAGAAAACCGCCCCTTTCCACAGCCGATCTCTAGCCTAATTTCCTTGGCGTCCGGCTTTAACTGTCTCCAATGTCCCCGGTAGGAGGACGGTTCGCGAATTAAAAAACGGGCACACCGCTCCATTCGGGGAATTAGATTGGGCTTTTTTCTCATTCTCATAGGGATGTCACCTCTCAGGTTTGTTACAAAAATATCTTATCATATTGATAGGAATACTTGCAATCTTTTTCAAAATATACTATACTATATTTTGTTAGCTGATTGTCAGTCTGTGAGCAAACAATATGCCGGTTTGTTGGTATGTATCAAATGTAAAATGAAACATCGAATATCTGGATATAGTGAAGGTAGTATTGCGCTTGATTTGGGAGGATAGACGACCTATCCATTCCCCTGAAAGCGAAATCCCGGAAGTCCTTGGGACAGTAGCTTGTGGCGAAAATTCCCCGGTTGAAAAATTCCCGCAAAATCGGGCTTGACCACAGCGCCGCCCACAGACACGAAAAACTTGCTTTTTTCCTCTCCGCATGGTATCATGCAGAAAAACTGAATATCCGGGTGTAGCGCAGTTGGTAGCGCGCTTGCTTTGGGAGCAAGATGCCGGGAGTTCGAGTCTCCCCACTCGGACCAAAAACCGCCTCAAAACATCGGTTTTGAGGCGGTTTTTATAACTTTTTGAGTAATAGTTTGTTTGGCGTTTTGCATAAACAAAGCCTCAAATGTGGTCAAAGCACTTTTTCGGATTTGTTTTGAATTTTTGTTGTAGATATAGCTTCTTGTCCATCTCCACCACGATTCGTTTCGAAAAGAGGCAAAAGCAAACTACACAATTTTTGGAACGTGGGGCATGACCACCCATTCACAATCAGTTCATGCTGCCGCAGCCTTATCTTTGAATCTTGCATCGCAAAATCTGATAGGCCTGGCCGCGCATTGTGGTCTTGTTCCTCCCAACTGGGCCGCGTATAATGGCAGTGGAAAGCAGTGAAATAAACGAGTAAGGAGCAGTGCCATGCGGATCCTCATGCTGGGCAACAGCTTTACCTCTACCAACAATATGCCGAAGATGTTGGCTGAACTGACCGGGGCGGAGGTGATCCACCATACCCGGGGCGGAGCGCGGCTGTCAGAGCAGATGGACCCCCATACCAGGCTGGGCAGTCAGACCCAAGCGGCGCTCCAAAAGGAGAAATGGGACTACGTGGTGCTCCAGGAGATGAGCCACGGCCCTATCACCGCCCCCAAGAGCTTCTTCTCCAGCGTGGAGCGGCTTTGCCGGCAGATCCGGGCAAACGGAGCGGTGCCCATTCTGTTCGCCACCTGGGCCTACCAGAAGGGCGGAACCAAGCTGACCGACAAAGGCTGGGATTACGACGAGAGGGCCCGGGCATTGTCCGAGGCCTATCACAAAGCGGCACAGGAAAATAATGCCCTGATTGCTGACGTGGGCCAGCGGTTTTACAAGTGGTCCGATCCCCAGGCCCTTTATGCCGCCGACGGCATCCATCCCAGTGAGCTGGGCTCCCGTATCGCGGCGGAGACCATCGCTGCTGCCATTCAGGCACACAAGGAGAACGAATTATGATTCGAGACATTTGCAAAGACGAAGCATTTCTGGCCCGGAAGGCGGAGCCCGCCACGCCGGAGGACCTGCAAGTGACGGCCGATCTGCTGGAGACCCTGGAGCACCACAAAGACGGCTGTGTGGGCATGGCGGCCAACATGATCGGCGTGAACAAACGCATCATCGTCTTTGACAACGAGGGGACCTATATGGTCATGTTCAACCCGGAGATCGTCAAAAAGTCCGGGCCCTATCAGGCGGAGGAGGGCTGTCTCTCCCTCACTGGCACCCGCCCGGCCCGGCGCTGGAAGACCATCAAGGTGCGCTGGCAGAATGAGAAGTTCCAGGATCGGTTAAAAACCTTCACTGGCTGGACGGCCCAGATCATCCAGCATGAGATCGACCACTGCGAGGGCATCATCATTTAAATAAGGGGGCGTAGCCTGTGAACATTGCCATTCTCTCTGATACCCACGGCTTGCTGCGGCCGGAAGTGGTGGAATACCTGAAGACCGCCGACGCCATCCTCCACGCCGGGGACATCAACCAGCAGGAAATTGTGGACCAGCTTCGGCAGTACGCACCGCTGTACATCGTCCGGGGCAACAACGACAAGGAGTGGGCGGAGCACATTCCCCACCACCTCACCGTCACCCTGGGCGGGGTGTCCTTTTACATGGTGCACAACAAAAAAGAAGTCCCGGCAGACCTCCCCGGGATCAACGCGGTGGTGTTCGGCCACTCTCACAAGTATTTCCAGGAGGAGAAGGACGGCCTTCTCTGGCTGAACCCCGGCTCCTGTGGCCCCCGGCGGTTCCATCAGGAGATCACCATGATGATGGCGGAGGTGGAAAACGGGACCCTGCGGGTGGAGAAGGTCACCATCCCTCACGAGGCGGCATGGTGGAGCTGGGCCTGACCTTTCCCCTCCAGCGGTTTTTGAAACAGAAGCCTCCTCCCTATGGCACCGAGCCGGACCGGAGGTTCTGCTGGGACCTCCATGTCATCACCCTGCGGGGGAACAGGAGCCTTCTGGCCGTCCACTGCCACAGCCGGTACGCCTTCGTCCGCTATGATGTGGTGTCTCTCCAGTGGGCGGATCTGCCGACGCTGTTCCGGGAGGGACTTCTGGACAGCCTCACCGCCGCCGACTTTTCTCAGGAGCTTGTGGCAGATTACCTGAGCCGGGCAGGAGCGATGGATGTGACCCGCACCCACGGTCGCCGGGAGGTGGCCTTTCTCAACCGGGCCTGGGAAGATGTGCTGACATCGGACCTGTGCCTGGACACAGACCGGCAGGCCCAGCCCCTGCTGGATCACGCTGTCAACACCCGCCCCAGCCGGTGTGCGGGCTTTGATGGCCTGGGGACCGGGCTGGAGCGGATGACCGAACTACTAAAGGAGTGGGAGACGTAATGGAACAAGCAGTGACGAAACACCGCCGCAACGGTGGAAGAGCGCCGCCGGCATTTTGCTGGCGGTGCTGGTCCTGGCGGCGGGGGGGTTTTTCTGGTATGTGTCCGACTACTACCGGGCGGAGGACGTGGCCCTGGAGGTGCTCTCCGCCGGGGATAATATTGAGGTCCGGGATGATCTGACGGCCCTCTCCCCCTCTTATCCTACGGACACCGCCGTCATCTTCTATCCCGGGGCCAAGGTGGAAACCGCCGCCTACCTGCCCCTGCTGGACCAGCTCCGGCAGACCGGCCTCACCTGCATCCTGGTGGAGATGCCCTTCCATTTGGCTATCTTCGACGTGAACGCGGCAGAGGATGTGATGGCCCAGTTCCCGGACATTCGGCACTGGTACATCGCCGGTCACTCCATGGGCGGGGCCATGGCCTCCCAGTTCGCTTCGGAGCACCTGGACGAGGTGGACGGTCTAATCCTACTGGGGGCCTACCTTTACGGCGACTATCCGCCGGAGGACACCCTCACCATCTACGGCTCCCTGAACCAGAGCGTGGAGGCCAAGATCGACTATAAAGAGAATGTGGTGGAAATTGAGGGCGGCAACCACGCCCAGTTCGGCAATTACGGCCCCCAGAAAGGGGATCTGCCCGCCACAATCTCAGCAGAGGAACAGCAGGCCCAGACGGTGGAGGCCATCTCGAACTTTATTGCACGACAACAGGAGTAAAAGCTGTTTTTCAGAAACGGTGTGATCCCGTAGCGGTATCGCCCAGAACGTCAAGATCAGAAGGCCTCAGACGGACAACCGTATCTTATTAGGGCACAGAAACCTTCCACACAAATTATTAGCCAGAATACGCAAACAGTTGTATGATTTCTATTGAAAAGTAGCATGATACATCCGAAAAGTTTTCAGTAAGGCGTGGCGCTATGGAGATTAACCGGAGTCACTATCTCCGCATTGTCTCATACCACTTGGCCATCAGGTGCTAACTGGCCGTTGCGCCTTTGATGATGGCACACAGAGCCCTCTTATATGAAAATATTCTCTGCCTATGCAGCAATGTAAAAGGAAAATCTATTTTATCTTTGCGGCCTATGCTCTACTAAAATACACATTCAAACCACTATCTTGTCGAGAGGGAGGTAATCATGGTCAAATTGATAAAAGGTGAGAATGATTTGGCTACTGTGAATCCCGTGTTGGCAAAAGAGTGGCACCCCCAAAAAATAGGAACTTAAATCCGGAAGACATCACATCTGGATCGAGCAAGGAAGTTTGGTGGCTGTGTCCCAAAGGGCACTCCTATTTAATGGTGGTCAATCTGAGGACAAAAAGAGGATATGGCTGTCCCTATTGTTCTGGGCATCGAGCACTCAAAGGTATAAACGATTTGGCAACGACAAATCCAGACTTGGCAAAAGAATGGAACTATGATAAAAACATTGATTTAACGCCGTGTGATGTAACTGCCGGTAGTCGGAAAAAAGTATGGTGGCGGTGTGAAAAAGGACATGCCTACGAGCAGTTCATTATCAAACGAACCAACCGAGGATACTCTTGCCCGTACTGTTCCGGACATAAAGCACTCAGAGGATTCAATGATCTTGCAACTGTAAATCCTCGCTTGGCGAAAGAATGGCATCCCACGAAAAACGCTGATTTAACTCCATTTGATGTTACCGCTGGAAGCGGGAAAAGAGTGTGGTGGATGTGTCCGGTGGGACATGAATATCAGGCGACGATTCACGATAGAAACAGCGATGATACACAATGCCCAATTTGCAATGCCAAGAACCAGACTTCATTCCCTGAGCAGGCAATCCTCTATTACGTTAAAAAACTATATCCTGATGCAGTCAACAGATATAAAGAGATATTTGAACATTCCATGGAATTGGATGTTTATATTCCATCCATACGATTAGGAATTGAGTTTGATGGTGCAGCCTGGCATAACTCCGCAACACAGTTGAAACGAGAAAAGAAAAAGTACACCATCTGCCAGAAGCATCACATTACCCTTATTCGTGTTAAAGAAAACACGGACCAAGAATGGAATGATGTTGCGGATGCAGTCTATTACATTCCCAAAGTACGGACATATTCTGAGTTGGAAGGTGTTATTCAGGCGATATTGGATTCCATTGACCGGAATTCAAATATGTGGACAAGAAAAAATCCTCGCTATCTTCATAGTGCTATCACAGTTGATTTGGAAAGAGACAGAGCGGACATTCTCAACTATCTGAA
>CDZQ01054280.1_pt1 | contig 28336 bp, 22 predicted proteins | sample 554831 | NCBI WGS metagenome assembly CDZQ01 (sample SAMEA3182112, study PRJEB8094) | gut metagenome | biome: human; feature: gut; material: Stool; isolation source: human stools | place: Canada | collected 2013-05-06 | reverse complement strand
CGGCTGGTCGCACGTTACGGACTCCGGCTTCTGGTTTTTCCGCGAATTTTTGAACATGTCGGTCAAAGACATGTACCTGTCCTTCACCTTGTCTGGCTGCATTGTGTCGGTAATTACGGCGATATTCTGCTACCTGGCATCGTTTGTCATCTAACTGAGCTACACGGAGAGTATGATGAAATATATAACGCCCACACTTACCGCGCTGAAAAGCAAAACAGAAATCGACGTGCAGTCGTGCCTCAAGCACTACGACTTTCTTATCAATGCCGGTATCGACGGTGTGGCCATATTTGGCAGTTCCGGTGAGTTTCCGCATCTTTCTGTTGAAGAACGCAAGAGCCTGATTTCTGCGGCCATCAAGCACATCGACCGCCGCATGCAGGTGCTGATCGGCACTGGCGACATGCGGGTTGAAGAATGCGTTGCCATGTCCAACTTTGCCTTTGAGCAGGGCGCGGACGGCGTGATGGTGGTGGGACCGTGGTACTTTGCCCTCACCGATGCGGATGTGATGAACTACTTCGGCTCGGTGGCGGAGCAGGTGCGCGGCAAGGTGTACATCTACAACTATCCCGACCGCACCGGATACACCATTTCGCCCAGCGTGGTGCTTGAACTCGCCCGCCGCTATCCCAATATTGTGGGCATCAAGGACACCATCCCCGACATGGCCCACACGGTGGAGCTTATCCAGACCGTCAAGGGCAACATCCCCTCCTTTGAAGTGCTGAGCGGCTTTGACCATAACTTTGCGTCAAACGTTCTGGCTGGCGGCGATGGCTGCATTGCGGCTGTGTCCAACGTGCGCCCCGACCTGTGCGTGGCCTGGCGCGATGCCATGAAGGCCCGTGATTTTGACGGCACCATGAAGTATCAGCAGTTGTTCAACCGCATTGTGGGCGTGTACGGATTCTCCTCGCCATTTATGGCGGCCATGAAGGGCCTGCTTGTGGATGCGGGCATTTTTGCTTCTGCCACGGTTGCGTCCCCCTATCAGGAGGCAACCTCTGCCCAGATGTTTGCCGTGCGGGAATTCATGCGCGGTTTTTAGGGCATTTCACGCGTGAAATGCCCCAGATGGAGCAATCGGCGTTGGTTACGCTGACGCCGTTTCGGTTTCAGGGCCTTGTAAGGAGGCAAAGGGCGGCCGCCCTCTGTCCGCCCGCTGAAACCGGCAACTTCTCAACAAAGAGAGTATGCTATGTCCATTGCAGATATTTACGCCAATCCGCAGAATGATGTGTATAATGTAAAGACCCACGCTTCCGGCCCCAAGGGATCGCTGCCGCTCACTGGCGACATGCTGCGCGAACTGCCCTGCGGCGATATTTTCGGCATGACGCTGGATGCGGGTATGGGCTGGAAGCCCGAAGAAATTCTGGGTCCCAACGTGTTGATCATCAGCACCCTTGGCGGCAAGCGCAACGATGACGGCACCCCCGACGCCCTGGGCCTGCACGTGGGCCACTGGGAACTGGGCTTGCAGATTTCCGCCGCCAGCAAGGAGATCAAACAGCAGAAGGGCGTACCTTTTGCCTCGTATGTGACCGACCCCTGCGACGGACGCACCCAGGGCACAACAGGCATGTACGACTCCCTGCCGTTCCGCAACGATGCGGCCATGGTCTTCCGCAGGCAGATCCGTTCCCTGCCCACAGTTGGGGCCGTTATCGGCGTTGCCAGCTGCGACAAGGGGCTGCCCGCAACCATGATGGCTCTTGCCTCAATGCGCGACCTGCCCTGCGTGATGGTGCTTGGCGGCTCGACCCTGCCCCCCACCGACGGCGAAGACCTCGGCAAGGTGCAGACCATCGGCGCGCGCTATTCCAACAACGAACTGAGCCTTGAGGATGCTGCCCGCCTTGGCTGCCGCGCCTGCGGTTCCGCTGGTGGCGGCTGCCAGTTCCTTGGCACTGCCGGAACCTCGCAGGTTGTGGCCGAAGGCCTTGGTCTGGCCCTGCCGCATACGGCCCTTGCCCCCTCTGGCGAACCTGTGTGGGTGGAAGTGGGCCGTCAGTCGGCCAAGGCCGTGATGGGCCTGCTGAAAAAAGGCATCACCATCAAGGATATCATCACCGACAAGGCCATTGAAAACGCCATGATGGTGCATGCGGCCTTTGGCGGTTCCACCAACCTGCTGCTGCATCTGCCCGCCATTGCCCATGCGGGCGGTTGCCACCGCCCCACGGTGGAAGACTGGGCGCGTGTGAACAGCATGGCCCCCCGTCTGGTCAGCGTGCTGCCCAATGGCCCCGTGTATCATCCCACTGTCCGCGCCTTTATGGCTGGCGGCGTGCCGGAAGTCATGCTGCACCTGCGCGACCTCGGCCTGCTGCATCTGGACGCCCTCACTGTTACCGGTCATACCGTGGGCGAAAACCTTGAATGGTGGGAAAAGAGCGAACGCCGCGCCCATTTCCGCCGCATGCTCAAGGAACTGGACAACGTGGAGCCGGACAATGTGATCATGTCGCCCGCCCGCGCCAGGGAACGCGGCCTGACCTCCACCATTACCTTCCCCGTAGGCAACATTGCGCCCGAGGGTTCGGTCATCAAGTCCACGGCCATTGACCCCACGGTCATCGATGCTGACGGCGTTTACCGCCACACGGCGGCCATCAAGGTCTTCACCGCCGAGCCTGACGCCATCAAGGCCATCAAGGCCGGAAAAATCGAAAAGGGCGACATGCTGGTGGTTATCGGCGGCGGCCCCTGCGGCACCGGTATGGAAGAAACCTATCAGCTCACCTCGGCGCTCAAGCACCTGTCGTATGGCAAGTATGTGTGCCTGCTGACGGACGCGCGCTTCTCCGGCGTTTCCACCGGTGCGTGCGTGGGTCATATCGGGCCGGAAGCACTGGTGGGCGGCCCTGTTTCCAAACTGCGCGACGGTGATATTGTGGAAATGGTCGTGGACTGCAACAAGCTGGAAGGCCGCGTCAACTTTATCGGCACTGACCCGCAGCACCCCCTCACGCCTGAAGAAGGGGCCAAGGTTCTTGCCGGGCGCGAAACGCACCCCGGCCTCAAGCCCGCGCCCGCCCTGCCAGACGATACCCGCCTGTGGGCGGCCTTGCAGGCCGTGAGCGGCGGCACCTGGGGCGGCAGCGTGTATGACGTGGACAAGATTGTTACTGTGCTTGAGGCTGGCAAAAAAGCCCTGGGCATGTAGCTCTGGGCATAGAGCCTTGATAATGAAAAGGGCCGCTCCGTGATTCGGGGCGGCCCTTTGACATAGACAAATAACAAACAGTTACGCGCCGGACGCCTCAAGCACAAAGCGGCGCACGTTGCGCATTTCCTCGCACAGGGCGGGGTAGTCGAAGCGGGTAAAGCGCCCGTCCAGATACAGCACCTCGCCGCCCACCATTGTCATGCGGGTTTCCATACCCGTGGCCGCGTACACAAGGTGCGACACTGCATTATACATGGGTTGCAGGTTCGGTTCGCTGAGGTCAAGGGCCACGCAGTCGGCTGCCTTGCCGGGGGCCAGCGAGCCAAGACGTTCATCGTGCATGGCCGTTGCGCCGCCGAGGGTCGCCATATCCAGCACCTGCGCCGCAGGCAGCAGGGTGGGATCAAGCCCTGTGAGCTTGTGCAGCAGGGCGGCGCGGCCCATCTCTGAAAACATGTTCAGCCTGTTATTGCTGGCAGCGCCATCCGTGCCAAGGCCCACGTGCATGCCGCGCGCCAGCATGGCCGTCACCGGGGCGGCGCCCGAGGCCAGCTTCATGTTGGACGATGGATTGTGGGCCACAACGGCCTTTTGCCGGGCCAGCAGGTCAAGCTCCGCCGAGGTCACATCCACCACATGGGCAAGGGTGCAGGGCACTTCGAGCAGGCCGAGGCCTCGGCAGTATTCCGTTGGCCTTTTGCCTTGGGCAGACAGGCATATCTGCGTTTCTGAAGGGGTTTCCGCCAGATGAATGTGCAGGGGGAGGGCAAGCTCCTGCGCGAGGTCGCGGCAGGCGGTCAAAATTTCCGGCGTGGTGGTGTAGACGCTGTGCGGGTTCACGGCCACCCGCAGGCGGTCGTGATTGCGATATTTTTCCGCCAGTGCGCGGGTGGCGTCAAGCGCAGCCTCCGGCCCAGGAAAAGCCGCTGAGGGAAAGGCAAAAACCGCCTCGCCGCCCAGACAGCGCAGGCCTGCTGTTTCAGCGGCCTCAAAGACCGACTCTTCAAAAAGATACATGTCCACGCAGGCGGTGGTGCCCGTGCGCAGCATTTCCGCATAGCCAAGCAGGCTGCCGAGGCGCACCATTTCCGGCGTCAGCTTTTGCTCCACGGGAAAAATACTCTGGTTCAGCCAGTCCATGAGCGGCATGTCGTCGGCAAGGCCTCGCAGAAAGGTCATGGCCGCATGGGTGTGGGCGTTGACGAGGCCCGGCAGAACGAGCATGTTTTCGAGGTGCAGGGTATTGCCGGACTGCCAGTTCTGGGTAATTTCGGCGGTGGGGCCGACTGCGGCAATCAGGCCCTTGTCGATTGCCAGAGAGGCCTTTTCTATAACGCGGCGCTGCTCGTCCTGAGTGACGATGCAGGCGGCATGGAGCAATGTGTCGCAGTGGCGCATGCTTTTCTCCGCAGACAGGTTGGCGTGATATTTCCATTAATGACGCGAGATTTCAGGTGTAGCGCCCTGGCTCGCGCTTGGCAAGAGTTCTTGCCGTACCGGGTGAAATGGCGTGAACAGCATGCGTTGTGTGATCTTGCACGGCCTCGCGGGGAGCCCCTTTGAGGTTCGGCCTGTGGCAGATGCCCTTGAAGCTGCGGGCCATGTTGCCGTGTGCCCGGTGCTGCCGGGGCATGCCGCCTCGGAGGCGGAATATCTGGCAAGCTCTTACGCGCAGTGGCTTGACTGCGCTCGACGAGCCTACCTTGACCAGTGCTCGAGCGGCCCCGCACTGCTGGCAGGCTACTCGCTGGGCGGGCTTTTGGCGCTGGACATTGCCGCAGAGGCCGCCGGGGGGCGGCTTCCGGCCCCGGCGGGCCTGCTTCTGCTGGCAACGCCGCTTTTCCTGTGGCGCTTGCATCCCCTTTTTCTTGCCGACTGGCGCATGCCCCTGCTGCCCCTGTGGAGCCGCTTGCAGCCTGTGCGGCGGGTGCCGCCACGGTCTGCGGCGAGCAGGGCCGCTGCCCCCTGGCAGGGACACGAAACCCTGTGTTCGTACCGCCACTTGCAGCAATTGGCGCTGGCGCAAAAAAGGGTGCGGGCGGCTCTTGGCGGGATATCTGTGCCGCTGTGCGCCGTGCAGCTATATAGTGATGGCGTATGCCCGCCTTTCAATTCCAGTTTTTTGGTTGAACAGTGCGGCGCGGCTGATGTGAGGCTGCATCTTTTGCGGGTAACAAGCCCCCACGGCGGTCATTTGCCAACAACGCACGTGGAAAGCCGCGAGCGCGTGGCCTCCATTGCCGTGGCCTTTGCCAGCGAAGTGGCGGCGGGAAAGGCTTGCAAGATTGCGCCGCAGCGTATATAGAAATTCGCTGGCATTGCCCGAAAATCGGGCGAGGGCAACGTTTTGCCCTTGCCGATTCGGGCGGTACTTTTTTAATGCTATACCCACACCCTATGGAGGTGCGTTTTGTTTGAATCCTTAGCTTATGCCATGGGCACTCCCCAGGCCGGGGCGGCTCCCGCCAGCGGACAGGAAATGCTGATGCAGTTTCTGCCCCTCATCGTCATGTTTGTCATTTTCTGGTTCCTGCTCATCCGTCCCCAGCAGAAGCGGGCCAAGGTTCACAAGCAGATGCTGGCTGAACTCAAGCGCGGCGACCACGTTATGACCTCAAGCGGTCTGCTTGGCCGTATTCTTGAGATCGACGATGAACAGGTGCTTCTTGAGAGCGGCGAAGCCAAGCTGCGCGTTTCGCGCGGCTCCATCGGCGGCGTTGTGCCTGTCAAGGGCGGCAAGGACACCAAGGAAGAAAAGTAGCAGGTCGTTTTGGCGGCTTGTGTCTGCCTCTGCCAGGCGGGCAAAGTGCATGGCCCATGAGCTGGACTGGCGCTCGCCGGATCGGCTCAAGGGCTTTTGCCTCTTGACGTGCCCGGATTTTCGGGTCTTCGGAGTTTCCGGCTTTGTCGGTAGCCCTGCGGCTGTCCCTCATGGGGATAGCCGCGCGGTTGCGGCAAAGCTTAATCTGTTGTGTGGAAGGTGAACGATGGGTCTGCTCTGGCGCTTGTCCATAGCCATCATGGTTTTTGTGTTGTCCCTTGTTTACGCGCTCCCCAGCGTTCCCTATCTGGGAACAGCTCTTGAGCGCGTTCTGCCGTCGAGCAAAATCAATCTCGGCCTTGACCTCAAGGGCGGCATCCATCTGACGCTTGGCGTTGACGTTGCCAAGGCCGTGAGCAATTCACTGGCCCTGACCGGGCAGGATTTGCGCCGCGTGGCCGAGGATGAAAAGATTGTTGTGCTGCGCCCCCGCGTGGTGGGTGGCACCGCTCTTGAATTTGTGCTGCCGCGCGCGGAAAATGAACCCAAGTTTCGTGATCTGCTGGCCCGCCAGTTTCCGCAGTTGAGCGTGGGCGAACCCCAGGCTGGAGAAGCTGGGCAGTTGCGCTACGTAGCTCACTTCACCCCGGCAGAAGTCAAGCGTCTTGAAGACCTTTCGCTTGATCAGGCCCTGCGAACCATCCGCAACCGTATTGACCAGTTCGGCGTGGCCGAACCCGATATCCGCAAACAGTCCGACAATCGTATTCAGGTGCAGTTGCCGGGTATTTCTGACCCGCGCCGCGCTGTGCAGGTTATCGGGCAGACAGCTCACCTTGAGTTCCATCTGGTGCGCGAGGATGTTGACCCCGGCAAGGCCGTGCTGCCCCCCGGCGTGATCGCGCTGCCCATGCTGGAAAAGAATCCCGGCCAACAGCAGAAGGAAACCCTCATCGCTGTTGAAAAAGACGCCATGCTCACGGGCGAAGATGTGTCGGACGCCCGGCCCGCCTTTGACAATGTGAACCAGGCATATGTTACCCTGAATTTCAATGCCCGCGGCGCGCGCATATTTGAACGCGTCACCGGAGAAAATGTGGGCCGCCGCATGGCCATTGTGCTTGACGGCAAGGTGTATTCCGCGCCTTCCATCCGCGAGCGCATCGGTGGGGGCAGAGCCAGTATTTCTGGCAGCTTCTCCACTGCCGAAGCTCAGGATCTTGCCATTGTGCTGCGCGCAGGTTCGCTGCCCGCCCCTGTTTCTGTGCTTGAAGAACGCACAGTCGGCCCCTCGCTGGGTCAGGAATCCATCGACAGCGGTGTTCGCGCGGCGATGGTCGGCGCGGTGTGTGTTGTTGTGTTCATGGCGGTCTATTACGGCATGAGCGGCCTTATTGCCGACGTTATGCTCTGCTTCACCATGCTTATTGTCATGGCGGGTATGGCTGCTTTTGGCGCTACCCTGACCCTGCCGGGCATTGCCGGTATTGTGTTGACCATCGGTATGGCGGTTGACGCCAACGTGCTCATTTACGAGCGCATACGCGAGGAAATAAGGCTGGGCCTCACGCCGCTTGCCGCAGTGCGCGCGGGCTTTGACCGCGCTGCCATTTCCATTACCGACTCGAACCTGACAACAATCATCGCTACCGTGATTCTGTACCAGTTCGGCACCGGCCCCATCAGGGGGTTCGCGGTGACGCTCTCTCTGGGCATCATCGCCTCCATGTTTACGGCCATCTTTGTATCGCGGGCCATTTTTGAGGAGTGGGCGCGGCACTGCGGCCCCAAGGGCATCAGCATATAGCGCGCCGGGAGGCAATTATGGGTTTCGCATTTATCAAGCACGACACAAATCTGGACTTCATCGGCAAGCGCCATTGGGCGTATGGCATTTCAGTGCTCCTGATTCTGGTCGGCCTCGCTTCCATGTTCATGGGGCAGGGCCTTAAAATGGGTATCGATTTTGCCGGCGGCGTGATCGCCCAGATTCAGTTTGAGCATCCTGTCAAGGATGAGGCACTCAAGAAAAGTCTGGATGTACCAGCCTTGCCCGGCATCAGCACCCAGAGGTTTGGCGATGGCGACAGGGATTATCTGCTGCGTTTTTCCCAGTCAGAAAATGCCAATGCCAGCCAGTTGCGCACTGCCCTGATAGATACGCTGGCAAGCGCTTTTCCTGACAACAAGGCTGAAATACAAAGACTTGAAGTTGTCGGCCCGAAGGTCGGCGCTGATTTGACCAACAAGGCTCTTGCAGCTCTGTATTATTCAGTATTGCTGATCGCCGTCTACATTTCTGGCCGTTTTGAGCAGCGCTGGATGGCGGGGGCCGTAATGGCAGGCGCTCTTTGGGGTGGAATGTACCTTGCCGGGCTCACCGGGCTTGGCATGGGCTGGCTTGTATTGCTTTCACTCGCGATTACGCTGGTTGTCTGCTTTTTCCTCAAGCTCAACTTTGCGCTTGGGGCAATCGTAGGCCTGCTGCACGACGTCAGCATCACGCTTGGGCTATTGTCCGTTATGGGGGTTGAAATTGATCTCAACGTCATGGCGGCCTTGCTGACGCTGGTTGGCTATTCGCTCAACGATACCATCATCGTCTATGACCGCCTGCGCGAAAATCTGCGCGCTGCGCCTCAGTTGACAATGTCTGCGCTCATCAATCGCAGCGTCAACCAGACGCTTTCACGTACTATTCTGACAAGCGGCACTACGCTGCTGGCAACACTCTCGCTCTTTGTGCTTGGCGGCGGTGTTATCCATGACTTTGCCCTGACCATGCTCATAGGCGTTTTTGTGGGTACTGCTTCGTCCATTTACGTGTCTTCGGCCATTCTCCTGGCGCTGGGCGACTCTGAGTTTTATACTCAGCGCGCGCAGGAAGGCGTCAAATACGAGCGCCCCGGCGAACACGGCGTTGTGTAGCCTTTATTGCAAAGCGCAGAGCTGCTTTGCCTGAAAGATCAGTGAAAATCCCCGGTTGCCGCGGCAGCCGGGGATTTTTTTCAGTCATACGGTCTGTACTGCTATAGTTCAGCTATGAAAAAAGGCATGCTGTGGGCATGCCTTTTTTACAAGTCCGCCGATAAGGCAAACAGAAGCAAAAGCGTCAGGCATCGTGAATTTCCTGCTTGATGACGGCCTCGGCCTTGATACGGTCAAGCAGTTCTGCAAAAGTGGCTTTAACGTGCTCGCGTATGTCGCCCGCCACCACAAGAAAGAGCAGGTCGTCACCGGGTTTGAGCAGGCCTTCCTCGGCTTGGGCAACGATGGCAAAAATTCCCGGCTGTTTTTCCATCTCGCGGCAGATGGCGTCCATCTTTGCGGTGTCGTGCGAAACTTGCACGGCTGTAACCGGGGCATGATCCCCGCGCGACCATGCGCGCACAACGCCGTTGTGCACCAGCATCATACCCACGTGGTCGGCGAAGCCGGGGCGGGCTTTGAGTTCCTGAAGAGTTTTGTTAATGTCCATAAAAACCGCCTTGGTTTTATTGGCTAGATCAACGCCGTTCATTTCAGGCTACAACATGGCAGCCTTTGTATAAAGGACTTTATTCATGGCGCATTTATCGCAGTTACTCTCACGCCTGCCGGGCAATATTGATGTGCGCATGAGCACCATGGGCCATGTGGTGTGGGTGAGCTGGCACGACAGGCTCGCCCCCGCTGTAGGCCAGACGCTGCTGAATTATGGCGGCATGCTGGTGGGAGAAGAAGCGGAGCAGTCAATCTGGTTCTTCTTTACTGACGATGTTTTTCTGGCTCTGGCCCGGCTGATGGTGTGGGGCAACTTTAACGAACTGCCCGTTGCTATTGAACTGTTCCCGGGGCGGTTGCAGTTCGGGCGCAAGCGCGAGGTCAACCTGCTGCTGGATGGAGCCTTGCAGGCCCAGCAGATCGTTGTGACCGATGCCCTTGAAATCTGGATACATCCCAAGAGTCGCGAGGGTAAAAAGGGACTGCCCGGCATCACCTTTGAGCGCCGTTCCGGGCGACAGGGCATGGCGGGTGTGGACTGGGCCTCCATGACGGTTGACGTGCGCATGCCCTATGCCTCCACTCAATCGTGGTTTGCCGTGCTGCACCCCTTGGGCAGCCCGCTCGACAAGGCCTATCAGGTCGGCTGGACGTCCATGTTCAAGCGGCTTGAAGTTCTGCTGCAAAAGCACAAGATCAAATCCATCGTGGACAATACGTTCATGATGATTGCCATAGACAACCTGCAAATGCTGCGCACCTTCATGCGCGACTATCTGCACAGCTTTGACAAGGAAAAAAACGAAGCTGCGGGCTACTGGCCCTGCGTAAGCGTGGTTGCCGACCGCAACAACCTGAATTTCAATGCTGATCTGCCCAAGAAGATAGGCTTGCAGTGGGATAATCTCATGCCGGATTTTCCCTACCTGAGCTATCGCAACGCCTATCTGCTGGGCGAGGGGTTTACTGTCCGCGATCTGCGCTTTACCGGCGAGCAGATGGCCATGGACAGCTGGTGCAACGTGATGCTGGACGAAAACAGCCTCAGCGGCAGGTCTATTGCGCTGCTGATGCCAAGCCGCCTCACATCGCCCAGCCCTTCTGGCATGGGCTGCGTCTATTGCGGTATTCACAGCCATGATTCGTCAGAATGCCCCACGCGTTTTGGGGCAGCCTCCAACAGCCAGGAAGTGTGGGAAAATATCGGGCAGCTAGATCTTGAAGCCATCAATGAAGGGTTCCGCAGCATCGAAATGACGCTGACGGAAAAGGGGGCAGGCGGCTACGGGGCGGTGCTTGGCGGCGAAGACGATGCCGCTGTGGTGCTGCGCGCCGTGCTTGAAATAAATTCTGCCTGCCAGTTGCGCAACGTGCCGAGGCACTGGCTTTACCGCATGCGTGAGCCAGAGCCCAACGAGGCCGTGCCTTCCAAGGATGACAGCCCCGCCTGGGATCTGCTGGACAAGCTCATAACCACATCTCCGTCTGAAATGTCGGAGATGGAAAAGAAGATAAGCCAGGCAATTTCGCGGCATCAGCGCGATCCGCGTCTGCACATGGTGCAGGCTTTTGCGCACATTGAGCGCAACGATTATCCCCGTGCTGAAGCGGCCTTCCGCAATGCGGCGGTGCTTACGCCGTCGCCCGCCTTGCAGGCCTGGACAGAATTTTTTCTTGCGCGTCTGGCGGAAGAACAAGGGCAGTTTTCTCAGGCCATAGAACAGTATTCACAAATTTGGCGCGTCATGCCCCAGTGGCGCGAGGTCAAGTACCGCGAAATCGTTTGTCAGGTAAAAATGGGTTTTTGCGAGCCTGTGTTGGATCAGCTTATAACGCTCATCCGCGAAGAACCGGCGTACTTCAACAGGGCTCTCATAGATCCGGCCCTTGAGCGCGGCCGCCTGCTGATCCTTTCAGCCCTGTATGACCTGTGGACAGAGGCCAAAAAATGCGCAGATGCCGACAGGGTTCGTGTCAACGAGATCAGTGGCCGTATCAATGCATGGTTTGCGCCGGAACATCCTGTTCAGTTGCAACTGGGTGAAAAGGTGCGTGAACTGGAAACCCTGGCCAACATCAACAACTACCTTGCCTACCTCAAGGTCGTGGCTGAGCGGCCCAACCTTGAAAGGGAAATGGAAGACTGCATAGCCCGAGAAGTTGAAGACCTCCGCAACCGATACAAGTACTATCTTGATATCCTGCAGGAAATTCGGGATGAAGCCTCCTGGTTCCCCTTTCCTGCGGCACTGCGGGAGTTCAGTCAGGAATTTAACGAGAGCGCTGGCATCATCAACCGGGCATTTTCGTGCAACTTCAAGGAGGCCGAGGCCTTCAAGCGCGCTCAGGGGGAAACTCCCCACCTTGCTGAATTGTTGCGCAGTCTGCGCAAGCGCTTGCAATTTTTGCGAATGGTACGCGATGGAACTCTTTTTGGCCTTACCCTGCTCAAGACGTTCATGTGGATGGAGGCCTTGGGGCTGCTGCTGTGCTTCGTTGCCGTGCCGGTGGTCTATTTTTGGGGCGATACGCTGCGTCTGGGCTGGCTGCGGGACATTCTTGGCTCCGAACCGTGGTCGATCCAGAAGATTCTGATTCTCATTGTGACCATGGTTTCTCTGGGGACTGCGGCCCTGCGTACGACACTTGTTTTTGACCGCAAACGTGAGCGGCTGCTTGAGGAAGCGCGGCAGCAGCGTGAACAGGCGCAGCAAACACGGCTTGAGCGCGTTCGTCAGCAACGCAGGCTTGAGGCTGAGCGCGCCCAGAAAAAGAAGGATGCGGAGCAAGCGGGGAAGAAGTAGCTAAACTTGGGCCAGACACTTGCGTAATTTATCGATAATTGTTATTAATAGATTAAGCACTCGAGGAGGAAGCCATGACATCCCTGAAGGATTTTTCTCTTTACAATATAGACTGGAACCTCAGCCCCGAACACGCCGTCACCATGTATCTGGAATGGGGAAATAACGACTGGCATTCAGAATACCCGCCGGTTCGCTCCAAGGAAGATGTGTCCCACTACTTTGTGGTGGACAGCTGGCAGGAACCGCCTGTTATACGGCTTGTGAGGCGTAATTCTGAAAGGGCGGACGATCTGATTACCGTTCCCCTGCCTTCGGTTCTGATGGAAGATTACCGCAAGGTTCACGGTTCCTGGCGGGGCATAAGCGAGCCTACCCCCGAAGTGAAGTCCTGGCTCAAAAAGGAGCTTGGGCAGGATTGATGCCCAGCGCAGGGTGCATCTGAGGCACCCCAAAATACAAAGAAATGTTAAAAGGCCCGCGTAAAGCGGGCCTTTCTCGTAATCTGGAAGAAGGTCAAAAGGCGTGCGTTAGCGCGCCCCAAAACCGGGGATACGGTATCTGTCTTCAAGCCAACGCAACAGAAACGTTGCCAGGGTGACCATTGCCAGATAGTACGCGCCTACAGCAATAAAGACTTCGGTAAAACGAAACGTATCAGAGGCAACAACCTTGCCCTCGCCCATGAGTTCAAGGCACGTAACCAGATAGGCCAGCGAACTGTACTTGATAAGATAGATGATCTCATTGCCGCAGCCGGGCAGGGCGCGTCTGGCCGCCTGAGGAATGATGATCCACGAGACTGTCTGCCACTGGCTGAACCCAAGCGCCTGTGCGGCGCGCACCTGCCCCTGTCTGATGGAAAGCAGCGCTCCCCGCACGTATTCCGACTGATAGGCGGCGGTGCAGAGTGTGAAACTGGTCAGGGCCGCGCCAAAGGGCGAAAAGAAAATGCCGAGTTTTGGCAGAGCATAATAGATCATCATCAGTTGCACGGCCAGGGGCACACCGCGTATCAGCGAGGTATAGCCGTTGCCAAGGCGGCGCAGCCAGCGCGGCCCAAAAGCGCGGGCGCAACCCAGGAGTACGCCGCCCGCAAAGCCGAGGCTCCCGGCTGGAATAATGAGCGCAATCGAAATCAGCAGCCCACGGTTCAGGGCTGGCAGCAGTTCGTTGCTGAAAAAGGCCGCGTCCAGCACTTAGGCCCCCATCTCCAGCAGGCGCTGGCAAAAATCGCGGGTACGCGTGTTTGACCCTTCGGCCAGCAGTACGGCGGGCGAGCCCTGTTCAATAAGCTTGCCGTGTTCCATGAAAATAATTTCGGTGGCAAGGGCACGGGCAAAATCCATCTGGTGCGTTGCCATGACCATGGTCATGCCGCCGCTGGCGAGATCGCGAATAACGGCAAGCACTTCGCCCACAAGCTCGGGGTCAAGGGCCGAGGTCGGTTCATCAAGCAGAATAACCTTGGGGTCCATGGCGAGGGCGCGGGCCATGGCCACGCGCTGCTTCTGGCCGCCAGAGAGCTGCGCCGGGTACAGGCTTGCGCGGCGGGCAAGGCCCACGCGGGCCAGTTCTTCCTGTGCGCGGGCGCGCGCATCGGCAGCAGACATGCCGCGCACCTTGCGCAGAGCTATAGCCACGTTTTCTTCGGCGGTAAGGTGATCAAACAGGTTGAAATCCTGAAAGATCATGCCAACCTGGGCACGAAAGGCGCACAGTGCGGCCTTGTCCGTGCGGTTGAGCAACTGGCCTTCAAGATAAATCTCTCCGGAATCGGGGGGGATAAGGCAGTTGATGCTTTGAAGAAACGTGCTCTTGCCCGCGCCGGAAGGCCCGATGAGCACCTTGAGTTCGCCCCGGTTCACCGTGAGACTGCAATTATCCAGAATGGGCTTGCCGCCCAACATTTTGGAAATGCCTTTGACCTGCAATACCGCTTGTTGATCCACGCTCATGCTTATCCCATACCCATGCCTTCCATGCCGATCCCTGAGGAATAGCCGGGTACATGGATTTTTTGTTCCAGAAGACGCAACAGTTTCAGCACCACCAGCGTCAGCACAAAATACAGTACGCCCGCTGTGGCGTAGAGGGCCAGATGCTCGTGCGTTCTGGCTGCCACAAACGAGGTGCGGGCCATGATGTCTTGCGTACCGAGCACAAAGCAGATGGCCGAATCCTTGAGGAGAATAGAAAATTCGTTGGCCCAGCCAGGGATGGAGAGGCGCATGGCCTGAGGCAAAATAATGGAGCAGATGCCTGTTCTTTCGCGCATGCCAAGGGCGCGCGCGGCATTGAGCTGCCCGTGGGGCAGGCTTTCGATAGCGCCCCTGAAAATCTGCGACTGGTAGGCCGTGCTGGTGCTGCCAAGAACGATACAGCAGATGAAAAAGGGATCAATGGAAATACCGATGCTGATGAACAGGCCGTAGCAGAGGAACAGCAGCACCAAAATGGGCACACCTCTGAAAAACCAAACATACAACGCCACCAGCCGCCGAAGCCAGGGGCCGCCATAGACCTGGGCCACGGCCATGGGCACGCCAAGCAGCAGACCCATTGTCAGCGACAGGGTGACGTTGCCCACCGTAACCAGACTGCCGGACAGAATGGAGGGCAGGGCGTTGTATACCACAAGCAGTGAATTCATGTATGGAGGGTGCCTTTTCCGCACAAGCGCGAACCGTCCGGGTTGCAGGCGGTTCGCGCTTGACGTGTGGGCGCTTGCGCGTCCGTTATTTGCTCAGGTATTTCTGCTGCAGTTCTTTCCAGTAGGGGTCGGCCATAAGCTTTTTATAGCCTTCGTTCACCAGCTTCTGCAGTTCCTTGTCGTCTTTGCGCATGGCAACGCCGAAATTGTCGGGTTCGCCGTGGGTGCCGGCCTTCTTGACGGCGCGGCCATTTTCAATGGCGTTGTTGGCGGGCAGTTCGTCCATCAGGGCCGCCTGGATGCGGCCATTGAGGAGGTCTTCAACCGCAAGGGGGGAAGATTCGTAAAAGCGCAGTTCAAAAGGATATTTCTTTTCTTCCTGCTCTTTTTTGATGTCGTTGGCTTCAGAGGTGCCGCGCTGAACGCCGAGCTGGATTTTTTTGCCCAGAATGTCGGCAGGGGTCAACTTGGAATCGGCGGGCACAACAAACACGCGCGAAACCGTCCAGTAGGGGTTGGAGAACTGCACAACCTTGGCGCGCTCTGCAGTGATGCTCATGCCGGAGTCAACCATGTCGATCTGCTTGGCGAGCAGGGCGGGGATGATGCCGTCCCATGCCATGGGCTTGTGAACTACTTCAAATCCCATGGTCTTGGCTATCCAGTTCATGGAATCCACGTCAAAACCAGCGGGTTTGCCAGTTTTTTCATCCATGTATGCAAAGGGCGGATAGTCGGGGTCAATGCCGTTCACATAGGCCTTTTTGGCAAATGCGGGCACGGCGGCCAGCACGGCGGCCAGCAGGGCGCAGACGAGAAGCTTCTTCATGTTCAATTTCCCCCTCGGAAAGGACAGAACGGACATGCGCCGACACTGCCGCCTTGGGCGGCTGGCGCGCATACCTGCGCGGTTGGGATTTATTACCAACGCCGCGCGGCCACTGCAAAACAAGGTCTTTCTGTAACAGAAGGAGGGCCGTGACGCAAGGGCGACAGCCCGCGTCACAGGGCCGCCGTGGCAGAGTGCGGCCCGAAATGTTCGAGCCGGAGTCGGCTTTGCCGACCCGAAAGCGAGGGCATTTCGCGAATAAGAGGAAGCCGCAAGGGCGACAGCCCGCGTCACAGGGCCGCCGGGGTCTGTCTGTAATTCCAAGGGGCGATTCTTGTGCTTTGTAACGAAAGAGAATAACATTACATTGTTTGAGTATCTGTGTTTTCAGCAACAGCGCGGCTTGCCGTGCGCAAACGTGGTGCCGGATCCATCGGCACAGCGCCGCTCCTCATGAAACAATATCCCCTCTGGGTCAGGGCGCTTCTGGCTTGCGGGCTTTCCCCGCAAAAAACCCTGCTTTGTCTTGCTGACCTTTTCACCATCCTCGGCACGGCCCTGGTGGTTTTTCTTGTGCGCGCCGCTTTTGGCGACGTGGATTTTTCACAGTATCGCGGGGCATTGCCCTTGTTGCTCATGGGGCCGGTGATGGCCGCCGGGCTTGGCCTTTATCAAAGCATAAGTCTGCCTCCGCACCGCGAGCTCAAAGCATTGTTCCAGCTCACAAGCCTCATGTACGGCATCATTCTGGCAGTGCTTTTCCTTTCAAAAGCAGGCGATACCTACTCCCGAATTGTCATTGCGGGCAGTTGGCTGGCTACGGTCTTTACGCTGCCGCTCATGCGCAGCTATTGCCGCCACCTGTTTATGCGCCGCCGCTGGTGGAGCAGACCGCTGATAATTTTTGACAGCGGCAACGCCGGGCGTGACTTCTGGCGGTACCTCAAGCGCCGCCCCGAGCGCGGGCTGCACCCGGTAGCCATATATTCTTTGCCCACCAATGAAGACGCCGTGCGCAAACTCTTTGCGGAAACGTCGCAGGCCAAGCCAAAGGCGATGGCCATGATTCTGCAAAAGGCGGATCAGGGGCAGAGCCTTGACTATATTACCGAAGCCAGCCGTTATTTTGAGCGCATTCTTGTGGTGCCTTCCTTCAACGATGGCTTCCGCGCGCACTGGCTGACCCCGCGCGACCTTGGCACTGCCGTGGGCTTGCAGGTACGGCAAAACCTGCGCGACAAGCGCCGCCTGCGGGTCAAAAGGTTTATGGATGTGCTGCTCTGCGCCCTTGGCGGCGTTGTGCTGCTGCCTCTTGGCTTGCTGCTGGCTCTGGCTATTCGCCTAGACAGCAAGGGCCCCGTATTTTATCGCCAGCGGCGTATTGGCCACGGGGGCCGCGAGATCAGGATTTTCAAGTTTCGCACCATGGTGGACAAGGCCGATATGGTGCTCAGGGAAGTGCTTGAACACGATCCTGAATTGCGGGCGGAGTGGGAAAAAGACCACAAGCTCAAGCATGATCCGCGCATAACCCGCGTGGGCCGCATTTTGCGCAAGGTCAGCCTTGATGAGCTGCCGCAACTGCTCAACGTGGTTATCGGCGATATGAGCCTTGTGGGGCCGCGCCCCATTGTGCAGAACGAAGTTCAAAAGTACGGCCCTGTGTATGAAGAATACTGCATGGTGCGCCCCGGCATTACCGGGCTGTGGCAGATTTCTGGCCGTAATAATACCACCTATGCCGAGCGCGTGGCCTTTGATCACTATTATATCAACAACTGGTCTGTCTGGATGGATCTGTGGATCCTGGCCAAAACGATTCCTGTGGTCATAACCGGGTATGGAGCATACTGATGGGAGAACGCGGCAACAGGCTTAACCGTTTGCTTGATCGTTATGCGGGCATCCCCCTGGCGGCATGCAGCGCGGTTGCGCGTCTGGGCAAAAAATCTGTGCCGGATGCCGCGCCGCAGCGTGTGGGTTTTATCTGTCTGGGGGCCATTGGCGATCTGCTGCTGCTTTCAGCGCTGATCACCGCCCTGCGCGAGCGGCTGCCCAACGTGCATATTGCCCTGCTCGTGTCCCGCGCCAATGCCGCTACCGTCAGTCTGATCCCTGGTATTGACCAGTGCGCGTCTTTTGCGGTGACGGATGTTTCTGCCATGGTAGCATGGCTGCGCGAACAACGTCTCGATGCGCTCATTGACAGCACGCAGTGGGCGCGGCTTGGGGCCATATTGAGCAACCTTTCCAACGCCCGAACCACAGTGGGCTTTGATACGGAAGGGCAGCACCGCGCCTTTGGCTATAGCTTCAAGGTGCCTCACCGCAATGACAGGCATGAGGTGGAAAATTTCATGGAGCTGGGCCGCGCCCTGTACCCGGATCTTCAGGGTGCGCCACGCCTGCTTTTGCCGCAGTCTCCGCCGGATGATCTGCCCGCTGAACTTTGCGGCAGGCTGGAACCAGCAGGCGACATAGGCGATGCCTTGCCGCGGAGGGTTTTTCTGCACATGTGGCCCTCAGGCTCCAATGCCTGGCTCAAGGAGTGGCCTGCCGACAGTTGGGATGCTCTGGCCAGACTGCTGGGCAGCAAGGGGTTTGAGGTCTACCTGACCGGTGCGCCAGCCGATGCCCCGCGTAATGACGCTTTTTTGCGGGCGCATCCCCAATGTCCTGCGATTTCGCTTGCTGGCAGAACATCACTTGCAGGCCTTGCCTGGCTGTTCAGCCGCGCCACGGCTGTAGTCTCCGTAAACACGGGCACCATGCATCTGGCAGCGCTTGCGGGCGCACCCACCGTGGGGCTGCATGGGCCGACCAATCCCTTGCGCTGGGGGCCGGTGGGGCGTCATGTGCGCGCACTTTTGCCGCACAAGGGGCCATACGCCTACCTCAACCTGGGCTTTGAATACCCACGGCCTCACACTTCCTGTCTTGACTCGCTGCCGGTGGAAGATGTGGTGGATGCCCTGCACAGCCTTTCGCTCTTTTAGGGCAAATAGCAGTAAAAAAATTCCGTCGTGCGGTCTGCTTGTGGGCAGATGGCCTTGCGCCGGAGGGCAGAAATATGAAAGGGGAAGGGATTGTTGATCCCTTCCCCTTAAACATTGCGGCCAGCTTTTGTGGAACTAGCTCTTGGGCCTGTCGCCGATGGCGGCGGTAATCTGAGCCTCTGCGGCAAGCTTGCCGTCCACAAAGGCGCGGGCTTCCATTTTGCAGAGCTTGAGCTTCATGCGCAGATTGCTGCATTCAAGGTCAAGCCTGTCGCCGGGAACCACCTGTCGGCGAAATTTTACGCCGTCAAGGCCGGTGAAGAGAAAGAGCTTGTCGTCAAGGCTGTCCATGCCGGAAACGGCCAGCAGGCCGCCTGTCTGGGCCAGAGCTTCCAGAATGAGCACGCCGGGCATGATGGGAGCACCGGGAAAATGCCCCTGAAAGAAAGGCTCGTTGAACGTAACATTTTTATAGGCCCGGATGTGCGAGCCTGCTACGCATTCCACAACCCTGTCCACCAACAAAAAGGGGTAGCGGTGCGGCAGCAGGCGCAAAATGCGCTGTATGTCCATGCCCGTATTCTGGGGGGCGGTATCCTGCATGGGGGCCTCCTGATGAGTTGTTCTTATCCGCCCGTTGGCGGCATGAAAAAAGGCCTCTCGCCCCATCCGGGTTGAGAGGCCTGAGAATTAACGGCTGAGGGCTTTATTTTTTGCCGCTCTTTTCGTTGGCTTTTTCTTTGTAGATCTTGTTCACTTCGGCCAGCACGTCCTGGGTCAGATCCATGGACTGGTCGGCGTACAGCACGCCACCGGCGGTTACGTCCACCACAAAGTTGAAGCCTTTGGCGCGGGCAACTTCATAGGTGGCGCTGAAGACCAAGGTAACCATATCCTGGCGAAGCTTTACTTCTTCCTGTTCGACCTTGCGCAGGAAGTTACGGGTCTTCTGATCCAAATCCTGCTTGGAACGGATGAAGTCCAGCTTTTTTTCTTCGCTGGCCTTGGGGTTTTTCAGAGCATCGGCCTTTTTCTTCAGCGCTTCGCCCTGTTTTTCAAGTTCGTTACGTTCAGTGCCGAACTTGCTTTCCATTGTTGTTTTGGCGGCCTGGGCAGGGACGCTCTGCGTCGCCACGGTCTGCATGTCAACAACACCGATCTTGGCTGCGGGTACGGCGCCGCCGTCTGCAGCATAGACTTGCCCGGCAAGCAACAAGCCAACCGCAACAGCCGTCATCAAAACCTTGCGCATGAAAGTTCTCCTTCCCCAATGCTGATTTGTTATGTCGTCCTTGCGGAACTGGGATGACCCGCGCGCCGTAAGAGAAGATGCCACTGCTGTTTGCAACTGTTCAATACACTTGGCAAAACAGCTATAATTATCAGACGCGCCCAAAGGAACAGTCATTTGCTATGATACAGGCCGGGGACACGTAGTTGAAATTACTCGCCTCACATAGCACCAGCGCCTTCTTGCGTCAAGGAATTCTGGACAGTCCTGCGCTTAAGAAGCTTGTCCTTGTAAGCAAGAATGCCCTCGGCAAGCCCCTCGGCCAGGGTCATGCGGTATTTGGGCGTAAGAAGCCTTGCTGCTTCTTCCCTGTTGGTGCAATAACCAATTTCCACAAGTACTGCGGGCATTTGTGCGCCAAGCAGAACAATAAATGGCGCAGATTTGATGCCATTATCCTTTGTATCATACTGTCGGCGCTTCAAACGGAACTGTGAAAGCCGCTGAATATCTTGCGCCAGATGGCGTGATTCGTCCACCCTTGCATTGAGCATGACATCGGCGAGCATTTTCTGCATATCGCCGAGCCGGTGGTCGCCGTCGGCATTTTCAAGGGTGGCAAGGCGCGCGGCCTCAGGATTGCTGGCAATATCGAGGTAGTACGTTTCAAAGCCCTGCACCGAAGGATCATCATTGGCGTTGACGTGGATCGAAACAAACAGATCCGCTCCGGCGGCGTTGGCCATGGTGGTGCGTTCACGCAGCGAAATATGCTTATCCGCAGTGCGGCTGTAAACAACCTCCAGGCCATTGGCCTCAAGCAGTCTGCCCAGGGTCAGGGCCAAGTCAAGGGATACGATGCGTTCCAGCACTCCGTTGTGATTGGTGCCTGGGTCGCGCCCGCCGTGACCGGCATCAATAAATACCGTGCGTACCGTCAGGCCGAGCTGGCGGGCCATATCGCGCACCAGGCGCGGCGAGGGCGGGGTTGCAGGCTGTGTGCCGCTGGCGTCGGCCACTGTTGCCTGATTTTCCGCCGTGGGTTGCGCATCGGCAAATCCGGCTTTTGCATTGCTGACCGGCGGCAACTGCGTGCTGCCGCCCGCCACCCGCAGGATAATGCGGCAGGGGTTGGTTTCTGTACGGGCATCAAAGCGGCGCGCATCCTGAAAATTGAACTGGAGCACGGTTTCGCCGCCCTTGCTGTCGCTGACGCTCATTCCCTTGAAAAGGCTGCCCCGGATGTTCACACCCTTGCGAATATCCTTTTCCACAGAGGCATTTTCCAGGGCGACATGCAGGGATGCCTGCTCAGCCCTGTTTTTGCCTTTTGCGCTGCTTGTGTTCAACTTTGCCGTGTAACGGGCAGGGGCGCTCAGCTCAAGAACAATCTCCACGCTGTTTTTGCTCAGCGAATTCCACGAAAGGGACTGAACCACCGGGCGGGTAACCTGCGGCGCATTGCCAGCCTTGCTGGCAGTTGCTGCAGGAGCGCCTGTGAGGCGGTTGCGCAGGGTTTGCGCCTCCGCCACCATATCGCCGCCGGAATACAGGGCCATGATGGCGTCAAGCAGTTCCAGAGCTTCCGAGGTCTGGTTCAGGCGGTCAGCCTCAATGGACGCCGCGCGGAGCAGCGAGTCGTCAGCCAGGGCGCTCTTGGGAAACTCCTGCGCAAGCTTGAGATAGAGGTCGCGCGCCTGTCGATATTCATCTGCAAGATGCGAGCAGTCTGAAAGGGCCTCCTGACTGGCAGCAGCGCGGAACAGCGCACCGGGAGAAATGGCCCAGTCTTTACGGCTGGTATAGATGCGCAAAAATTCAGTGGTCAGTTCTTCCCAGGGCTGACGCCAGCACGACCGGACTTTGTCGGCGCGCAGGGCATCCATTTTCGCTTTGGCTTCGCGATAACGGGGCAAAAGTTCCACTTGCGGCAGGGGCTGCAAGGCCGAGGCCTTGGCAAGCTGGCCTGCCGTCGTATCGGTGTTGCCAGCTGTGGAAGATGCGGCTGTACTGGGGGCAGAAGACCCCTTTGCTGGAACTGCTTCGTCCTTGGGTTCCTTGCCATCGGTGCTGGAAACCTGACGCGCCTCTGGGGCGGTGCGCCCATTGGCAGCAGCCTGAAGCGTCTTTTCCAGCGCCTGGGCCTCCTGGATCATATCGCCCCTGGGGTACTGGGCTTTGATGCGCTCAAGCAGTGCCTGTGCGCCCTTGTCGTCTTTAAGCCACGCGGCGCGCAGCTTGGCAGCACGAAAAAGTGCGTCATCGGCAAGCCGGCTGTCGGCATGGCGTTGGGCGACAGCTTCATAACACTCGATGGCCTTGCGGGCATCAGCCTTGGCGAACGAGCGTCGGGCCAGCTCCTCCAGGCTTTCCGCAGCGCGGAACAGGGCCGCAGGGCGGTTGGGCCAGCCCGGATCAGCATCATAGATGGCGCGGAACTCCGCAGCCAGATTTTCCCACGGTTCACGCTGGCCTGAACGCTTTTCATCCTGCCGCAGGGTTTCAATATTTGCCTTGGCAAGATCGTAGCGCTTGCCCGTTGGCGGCAAGGAAGTATAGCCGGAGTCGTAAAAGCAGACGACCATCAGGCACAGGGCAACCAGAAAGGCCAGAGGCGGAACAAGTCTGCGCATCTGGTTGTTGCCAGTTGGTTCGGAAGCCTTGGGCTGGGCTTTTTTTCCGGCCACGGTTTTTCCTTTTGCCATGATGGTGTCGGTAATTTGACTTTTAAAGTTTTGCCTGCGTTATTGTAAGCATATTGTATGCCAGCGGCGCGAAGATGGCAAAACTCCTTTTTGTGGGCTGATAAGCGTTGGCATGGGCATGGAAAAAAGCAGCGCGCCGGATACACAGAAAACTGTGCCTCCGGCGCGCCGAATCTTAGCCGCAACAGCGGCAGAAGTGAGGGCTAGAAGAACTGGCCCATGCTGAATTCTATGCGGCCGGATTCACGTTCCTTATCGTAGTCCTGAACCAGCGGAACACCATAGGCGATACGCAGATCGCCCATGGGCGAACGCCAGCGCAGTTCAAGGCCCGTGGAGCAGACAATGTATTTGTTGAGGTCGTTGCCCATGGTCTTGCTGTCGATGTTGTAACCGGCATCGAAGAAGGGAACCAGAGCAAGGCCCAGCTCTTTCTGGAAGGTCCAGATGTATTCAACGTTGGCAATACCCATGCGGTCGCCGCCGATCTGGTCGCCGTTGTACTTGTAGTCGCGGGGCGAGAGGTCGGAGAAGGAGTAACCGCGAATGGTATCCATGCCGCCAACCCAGAAGCGTTCAAACACCGGGACGTTGGAGTTGGTATTCTGGTACACGCCGCCCAACCGGCCACGCAAGTGGACGGTATTCTGCGGGTTAAAGGACCAGAAGCCCTGCCAGTCGGCCACAGTCTTGATAAAGTTGTCTGTGCCGCCGAGGCCGCCACCGCCGTATTCAGCCCACAGGCGGGCAATGGTACCCTTGGTGGGCCGTTCCTTGGAGTCCGTGGTGTCGCGCAGGATGCGGCCAGAAACGGCGCTTGTCCAGTTGGTGCCCTTGTAGTCGCGAATGTAGGGAGAGGCGTCGTCGTCCACATCGTAAAGAACATAGCGTTCCAGACGATAACCGCCGCCTATGCTGGTGTATTCACCGATGGGATACGACAGACGAATGGTGTCGCCGACGGTGTCCTTGGTAAAGTTGTCCCAGTAATCGTGCGTGTAGTACAGGTCGTTGCCGACAGAAAGATCAGTATCGTACAGGCGCGGGTTGGTGAAGGACAGCACGCCCGACGTACGGCGCCAGGAGAAGAAGCCCTGCAACTGCAACCAGTAGCCGCGGCCAAAGAGGTTGCGCTCCATGATGGAGGCGGTGACGCCCACGCTGTAGTAGCTGGAGTAACCCACGCCGCCCATGATGGCGCCGGTATTGGTTTCCTTGACCTTGACCTTGAGGTCAACTTCGTCTTCGTTTTCCGTGGGGATCAGTTCCATATCCACGGCTGAGAAGAAGTGCAGACGGTTCAGACGTTCGTTGGAGCGGCGCAGTTTGGCGCCTTCGTACATGTCGCCGTCACCCAGGCGCATTTCGCGCAGAATGACGTTGTCGCGGGTTTTGGTATTGCCCTCGACAGACAGACGGCGAATGAAGACCTTCTGTTTTTTGTTGATCACATAGCCCACGTCCACCTGGTCGCTGCCGTCATCGGCCTTGACGACCTTGGTGTCCACTTCGGCGAAAGCATAGCCGTAATCGGAATAGTAGTCGGTCAGACGTTTGGAGTCTTCCTGCATGACCGTGAGGGAGAAGTACTTGTCGGACTTTTTCCAGTCGTCCATCTGCACGACTTCAAGCATCTTGTCTTCGCTGTCGATAACATCGCCCGCAAAGACCACATCGCGCACGGTGTAGCGGGGGCCTTCGTGCACGTTGAATGTGATGTAGATGCCGTCATCTCGGTATTCAACGGTAGGCGCAGCCACCTGAATGTCCACGTAGCCTTCGTTAAGGCCAAAGGCGGCAATAGCGTTGGTGTCGCGCTCCAGGTATTCATCCTTGAGCACGCCGGTACCCGTCAGCCACGAGAAAATGCCGCGCGTCTTGAGGGCCATGTATTTGTCAAGATCGCCGCGATTGAGCTTGTTGAGGCCTTCAATCTTGACATCCCTGATATAAAGCTTGTTGCCTTCGGTAACGCTGATCACCAGCACTGCGCCGCGGCCACCCTGACGGTCTTCAAGACGGTAGGTGACCTTGGCAAGGTAAAAGCCTTCCTTGTGGTACAGTTCGCTGATTTTCTGGAGGTCGTCCGAAAGCACCTGTTCGTTCAGAACACTGCCGCTCTTGGTGCCCATGGCCGCAAGCACGTCGTCCTTGCTGACCTTGTCCGAACCGTCAACAACGATGTTGTCGATGCGCGGTTTTTCAACCACGGTGAACACAAGCACGTTGCCTTCAAGTGTGGCCTGCACATCGCTGAAGTAGCCCATATCCCATATGCGCTTCACTTCCTCGTTGATGGCCGTGGCGTCCGGGCTGTCGCCCTTGCGGATGGTGAGGCGCATGAGCACTGTATCGGGGTCAAGCACCTTCATGCCGCGTACCTGCACATCGGCAAGCCCGCCGTGGGCAGAGGTGGGGGCGTTCATGGGAACAAGAGTCGCCGGGGCATCGCTCTTTTGGGGCGCTGCCTCGGCGGCTGTGCCGGGATTGGAAATTTCGGCCGCGCGTTTGGCCAGCACAGCGGCGCACTCGTTCAGCGAGGTCAGCGAGTTACGCTCAAATCCGGCGGGAACGGCTTCGCCCTCATAGACAGGCACAATGCGCGTGTCCATGGAAAAACCCTGACCAAGCTGGTTGAACTTGCCGTAAATAACCATGCGCGCTCCAGCCTTGCGGCCAAGTTCGCGTGCGGTGGCAAGGTCAATGGATTCACCGCTGTTGCGCTGCAAAACGCGGGCGGTTTCCATGGGAACAGTGCGCATGCCGTTCTGCTTGAGCTGATCGGCAATCGCCTGAGGTACATCCTGCGAGGCGTTGGGCATTTCCGGCCCGGCGTTCACCTGAAAGGGCAGAACAAGCACAAGGGCCCCTTCTGCCGCTACGGCTCCACCCGGAAGCGCCAGGGTGGCGCAGGCCAGCACGGCAAGGCACAGGGCTTTGCACAGTACGTTATTCAAAAATCTTTTCATACAATGTCCCCGCTTTCAGTTCCAGGGTTCTGCCCATGCCTGCGGCCAGCTCTCGGTTGTGCGTTACAACAACGAGGGTCATGCCCAATTCACGGTTGAGTTCGTTCATGAGAGCGCCCACCTGCGCTCCCGTAACTTCATCCAGATTGCCGGTGGGCTCGTCAGCCAACAGAACGCGCGGTCGCATAAAAACCGCGCGCGCAATGGCCACCCGCTGGCGTTCGCCGCCCGAGAGAGTGGCGATCTTGCTTTCCATACGCGCCGATAGCCCCACGCGGTCAAGCATTTCACGCGCACGGCTCATTACGGCGCTTTGTTTAGCACCGCCAATAATTGCCGGCATTGCCACATTTTCGAGGGCTGAAAATTCCGGCAGCAGATGATGAAATTGAAAAACGAAGCCCAGAGTCTTGTTGCGAAAGGCAGCTTTCTGGTCAGCGCTCATGAGCGCCATGTTGCGCCCTTCAAAACATATCTCGCCCGTACTTGGAGTATCAAGTGCACCCATAAGATGCAAGAGGGTACTCTTTCCGGAACCGGACTGTCCAACTATGGCGAGCATCTCGCCTTCTTCCACAACCAGGTTGATATCCTTGATAATCTCGGTCTCTTCACCGGGTGTGGCAAATTTTTTGCCCACGTTTGAAAAAGTATAGAGTGCTGACATGGCTATTCGTAGCGCAGGGCTTCTGCCGGTTGCAGGCGTGATGCTTGCCGTGCCGGGTAAAGGGTGGCCAGAAAGCACAGCAGCATGGCGCTTGCGCCAATGATGAGTACATCGGAGAGGGTGATGATAATGGGCAGGTGATCGAGGGTATAGACGTTTTCAGGCAGTTTGATGAACTGGTAGCGCTTGAGCAGCCAGCCGAGCGAAAGCCCAAACGCATAGCCAAGCAATGTGCCGACAACCCCGATGATTGTTCCCTGAAACATGAAAATACGCCGTATCATGCCGCTTGTGGCACCCATGGACATCATTATGGCGATGTCGCGGGTTTTTTCCATAACCAGCATGACCAGTGTTGTTACAATGGAGAAAGAACCGATAAGCACCACCATTGCCAGCAGAATGAACATGCCGATTTTTTCCAGCTTGAGCGCTGCAAAAAGGTTGGCGTTCATTTCCATCCACGAGCGCACGTAGAAGGGCGAGCCAAGCTCGGTTGAAACTTCGGCTGCGGTCTTGTCCGCCTTGTATACATCGGCCACGGTCAGTTCCACGCCCGAAAGATAATTTTCCGGCAGGCCCAGCACATCGCGCGCGGCGTTGAGTGTAACAAACCCCAGCGAGGAGTCGTATTCAAACATGCCTGTCTTGAAAATGCCTACCACTTCAAAGGGACGCACACGCGGCGCGTAGCCCGAGGTGGTCTTTTGCCCTGAGGGCGAAAGCAGATTCACGCGGCTGCCCATGCCAAGCCCAAGGCGCTTGGCCAGTTCCTCGCCAATAATAAGCCCTGGCGCGCCTTCGCGCTCAAGATCGGCGGCAGAACCCACGCGCATCTGGCGCAGCATGGAAAGCACCGCAGGGGCCGACTGCGGGTCAATGCCCCGCAAGACCACGCCCTTGACGCCGCCGCCAGCGGAAAGCATGACTTCCGTGTAAATAAAGGGGGTTGCCCCTGTCACGCCCTTGACAGAACGCACCCGGTCCAGAAGGTCGGTGCGGTTTTCAAAGGCCGAGGGGATATAGGACATGACAATGGCGTGGGCATTGGCCCCGAGGATTTTGTCCCGCATGTCGGTGGTGAGGCCGTTGTACACGCCAAGCACCACCACCAGCGCACCAACGCCGATAGCCACGCCCAGAATGGACATGATCGATATGATGTAGATGAATGTCTGCTTTCGCCTCGAAAAGAGGTAGCGCAGGGCAACGAATAGTTCAAATGACATTTGCGGCATATTGTCCCACCTTGCCCGGATATTCAAGAGTTATTTTAGACCTGGGGCATTGCGTTGCCGCAAGGCAAGCCAATTGCGTCAGGGATTGCCGCTGGCAGGCAGCGCGCAACTGTTTGTACCTGGAGTAAACTTCCCGCAGCCGGACACTGTCAAGGGCAGGTACCCGGTGCAGCCCCTCGGAGGGGAGAAGGTGCCAGACTGGCGCGTATGTAGTGTTGCAGCTAGAACACAGACGGTTCCGTTGTACCATTCTGCCTGTTGCCAGTTCTTTTCAGTCTGGTGTTGATTTTGAAATATCTCCATTAGCAGGATAACTACCAGGCAAAAGCCCCCGGCTGGCTGACAAACCAGGCCGGGGGCCCCTTTTTCGTTCTTGTCATCAGGGACAAGGCTGATCATCCCCAAGTTTTATTGTTCCGGGTGTTAGCCCCGTTTCATAGCCTCAATAAGTTCGCTCAGCCTGCGCGCCTGCTGGGCAAGGTCGGCCACGGCCTTTGTGGCCTGGCCCATTGCCTGCGAAGTCTGGCCGGACATGGCGTTGACCTGCACGATGGACTGGTTGATTTCCTCGCTGGCCGCGGATTGTTCTTCGCTGGCGGTGGCAATGGCGCTTACCTGATCGGCAGTGGCTTCCACATTGCTCACAATATCCCGCAGGGCGGCACCTGACTGGTTGGCAAATTCGGTGGCCGTGTTTACTTCCGTCAGGGCCTTGTCCATGGCGGCCACGCTCTGCGAAGCGCTCTGCTGAATGGCAGAGATCGCATTGCCCACGTCATTGGTGGAGGCCATGGTTTTTTCCGCCAGTTTGCGCACTTCATC
>CDZQ01026907.1_pt1 | contig 28362 bp, 33 predicted proteins | sample 554831 | NCBI WGS metagenome assembly CDZQ01 (sample SAMEA3182112, study PRJEB8094) | gut metagenome | biome: human; feature: gut; material: Stool; isolation source: human stools | place: Canada | collected 2013-05-06 | reverse complement strand
CCTGCTGGTGCTGGATGCCACCACGGGGCAGAACGGTCTGATCCAGGCCAAGCAGTTTTCGGAGACGGCTCAGGTTACCGGCATTGTGCTGACCAAGTTGGACGGCACCGCCAAGGGCGGTATCGTCATCGCCATAGCCAAAGAGCTGGGCGTTCCAGTGAAATTTGCGGGTATGGGCGAGGGTGTGGATGACCTGCAGCCCTTTGATCCCCGCGCATTTACGGAGGCGTTGTTATGATCTATCTGGTGATACTGGCTCTGGTCATCGCCTATGGCGTGTGGTACGCTGTGGACCCCATGCGGGTGCTGCGGCGCAAGTACGGAAATGAAGAGGTACCCAAGACCGCGATCCAGACCGCCCGCATCTCCGGCATAATCATCGCCGTGCTGGGCCTGGCCTGCTTCATCTATATGGCGGTCAAACTGGTGTCCGGAAACTGAAAAGGAGGAAGTATCCATGTCCCGTATGGATGGAAGAGCGTTCGACGAGCTGCGGCCCGTCAAGTTTGAAACCGATTTTGTCAAGTTCCCCGAGGGGAGCGTTTTGGTCACCTGCGGCAACACCAAGGTGCTGTGCTGCGCCAGCGTGGAGGAGCGGGCCCCACGCCATGTGCCTGAGGGCACCGGCTGGGTGACGGCGGAGTACTCCATGCTGCCCCGGGCCAACCGGGAGCGGTCCCGCCGGGACATCTCCAAGCTCAAGCTGTCCCCCCGCTCAGCGGAGATTCAGCGGCTCATCGGTCGTTCCCTCCGGGCGGCGGTGGACCTGACCAAGCTGCCTGACCTGACCATCACCGTGGACTGTGACGTGATCCAGGGGGACGGCGGAACCCGCACCGCCTCGGTCACCGGGGGCTTTATCGCCCTGGCCCTGGCCTGCCGGAAGCTGGTGGCCGACGGCGTACTGGCCAGCAGCCCCATCCGCCACCAGGTGGCCGCCGTGTCCGCGGGCATCGTGGACGAGCAGCCCATGCTGGATTTGTGCTATGAGGAGGACTCCTCCGCCCAGGTGGACCTCAACTGCGTGATGAACGACGACGGGCAGCTCATCGAGCTCCAGGGCACCGGCGAGGGCCGGGCCTTCACCGTGGATGAGCAGCGGCGGCTGGTGGATCTGTGCCAGAAGGGCATCCGGGAGCTGATGGCCAAACAGAGGGCCGTATTGGAGGGACAGAAATGAAGCTGGTACTGGCGAGCAAGAACCAGAAAAAGCTAGTAGAGATGCGGGACATCCTGTCCCACATGGGGGTGGAGGTCTGCCTCCAGTCCGATGTGGGGGTGGATGTGGACGTGGAGGAGACGGGCACCACCTTTGAGGAGAACTCCCTGCTCAAAGCCAGGGCGGTGATGGAGGCCAGCGGCCTGCCCGCCATCGCCGACGATTCCGGGCTGTGCGTGGACGCGCTGGGCGGGGCGCCGGGAGTGTACTCCGCCCGGTACGGCGGGCCGGGGCTGGACGATGTGGGCCGCTACCGCCTGCTGCTGGAGAACATGAAGGGTCAGCCCAGGGGGGCCAAGTTCGTGTCCGTCATCACCTGCTGCTTCCCCAACGGGGACGTGCTCACCGCCCGGGGGGAGTGCCCCGGTACCATCGCTTTCGCTCCCATGGGAGAGGGCGGGTTCGGCTACGACCCGGTGTTTTTTATCCCGAGCCTGAAAAAGACCTTCGCCCAGCTCACGCCGGAGGAGAAGAACGCCATCTCCCACCGGGGAAAGGCGCTGGAACAGTTCCAGAAAGAGCTGGAACGGTATTTGAAAAAATGATTAGGAGCTACCATCTATGGATCTGACAAGCAAACAGCGGGCCCAGTTGCGGGGCCTGGCCAACGACATTGACACCATCGTTCATATCGGCAAGGACGGCATCGGAGACAATCTCATCAAGCAGGCGGACGATGCGCTGGAGGCCCGGGAGCTGATCAAGGGCAAGGTGCTGGAGAACTCCATGCTGTCCGCCCGGGAGGGGGCGGAGGAGCTGGCAAAGGCCACCCGCAGCCAGGTGGTCCAGGTCATTGGAACAAAGTTCGTGCTCTACCGCGAGACCCACAGCAAGGAGAAGGACAAGCGGATCAAACTGGTGAAGTGACCTGGACCACAGACGCCGTCCGGCGGCCGGCCCGGATGCGCCGCAGTATGGTTTTGCTTAGCAAAACCATACGCGCAGGCGGAATTTATTTCCGCCGAGCAGGATGAAATGGGGTCCCCATGGAGCTTGCTCCGTGGGGGGAACGGGTCATTGGAACAAAGTTTGTACTCTATCGCGAGACCCATGGCAAGGAAAAAGATCAGCGGATCAAGCTGGTGAAGTGACCTGCCTCCGACTGGCATGGGAAACGGTTGATATCAGTTGTACGCTGTGGCGTGTCAAGTTTGCAGATGCAAACTTGACTGCTCCGGCCTGTTCACATAGGGAGGGGTCTTTGTGAAGATCGGTATTTATGGCGGGACCTTCAACCCGCCCCATCTAGGGCACCTTGCGGCTGCCAGAGCGGCAGCCGGGGCTTTGGGGCTGGATAAATTGGTATTCGTCCCTGCGGGAGTGCCGCCCCATAAGATCATGCCTGCCGGATCGCCGGACGACCGCCAGCGGCTGGCTATGACCTCCATTGCCGCAGACCAGTTGCTGCGTCCGGAGCTGACGGCGGTGTGGGACGAGGAGGTAAAGCGTCCCGGAAAGAGCTACACCTCAGATACCCTCTACCAAGCATCCTTGTTATGGCCCCAGGCGGAGCTGTGGCTGTTGGTGGGGACGGATATGTTCCTGACATTGCATACCTGGCACAAGCCGGACGCAGTGATGTCCTTGGCGGGAATCTGCGCCTTTGGCCGGACAGAAAAGGACACGGAGGAAGTCTTTGCTCCCCAGCGGGACTTTCTAGCCCGGACCTATGGGGCAAAAATCACCACCATCACCATTCCCGGCCTGGTGGACATCTCGTCCACCCGCCTGCGGGAGCTGCTCTCCGTCGGACAGGGCGGGCAATACCTGGCCCCGGCGGTATATGGCTATATCCTGCGGGAAAAATTATACGGAACTTCTGTCGACCTTACCCGTCTGAGTATAGAGGATCTCCGGTGTGTATCCTACTCCATGATCAAGGCCAAGCGCATCGCCCATGTCCGGGGCACCGAGGAAACGGCGGTTCAGCTGGCCCGGCGCTGGGGCGCAGATGTGGAGAAGCTGCGCCGGGCGGCCATCCTCCACGACTGCACCAAGTACCTGTCTCTGGAGGAACATCTTGCTCTGTGCAGCCGGTACGGAGTAGCGCTGGATAGGATGGAGCAGGTAACGGAAAAGCTCCTTCACGCTAAGACCGGGGCCATCCTGGCCCGGAACGTGTTCGGGCAGGACGACGAGGTTTATGACGCTATTTTCTACCATACTACCGGCCGGGCGGATATGAGCCTGGCAGAAAAAATCCTCTATATCGCCGACTATATCGAGCCAAATCGGGATTTTCCCGAGGTAGAGCAGATGCGGACTCTGGCCTTTGCCGACTTGGACCGGACGGTAGCTATGGGCGCCCGGCTGGCCATCCAGGAGATGGAAGAACGGGGCAGAAGCGTACATCACAATACACTGGAAGCCTATGAATTTTATCAGAAAGGAACCCAGCTATGACACAGCAGCCAAACAACCACAGCGACAGTCCCCGGCGGACGCAAAAGAAGAAGCCTGCACAGGGGAGCCGGAAAAAGAGAGAGAAGATTATCATGGTCGTGGCCATCATCCTGGCGGTGGTCATGGTGCTGGCGGCCACGCTGGTGGTGCTGTACCAGCGGTGGGTGCAGAAGCCCACACTGCCCACCGACAATACCCCCTCATCCAGCGTCCCGGTGAGCTTGGCCCCGGGAGAAAGCGACGCGCTCCCAGACATCGACGCTGTGGCCCCTCTGTCCAGCGGAGAGCGCAAGAGTGCGGATTACTTCACCATCCTGGTGTTCGGCGCAGATGAGACCTCCGGCCTGACGGACACGATTATGGTGGTGTCCTATGACGTGACCAACCAGAAGGCCACCGTCATGTCCATCCCCCGGGATACGACCGTCAATGTGCGCAGCTCCTACAAGAGCATCAACGGCGTCTACAACAACAACGGCAGGGGAGAGGACGGTATCCAGGCGCTGAAAACGCAGGTGTCTAAGCTGGTGGGGTTTGTGCCCGACTACTATGTGATGATCGACTGGGAGCTGGTGGGCCAGATGGTGGACGCCATCGGCGGGGTGTATTTCGACGTGCCCTACCATATGGGATATGATGACCCGTATCAAGACCTCCATATCCATTTTGAACCAGGCTACCAGTACCTGAATGGTGAGGATGCCATGAATCTGGTGCGCTGGAGGAAAAATAACGACGGTACCGCCACGCCAGGCGGCGGCGGAGATACCAGTCGGCTGGATGTCCAGCACCAGTTCCTCAAAGCAGTGCTGTCCCAGACCCTCCAGCTGAAAAACGTCACCCGCATCGGCCAGCTGGCGGAGCTGTTTGGGGAGAATGTGGTCAGCGATTTGACCATCGAGAACCTGTTCTGGTTCGGCTCCCAGGCCATCATGGGCGGGCTGAACGTAGACGATGTGAACTTTGTCACCATGCCCTATTCCGGGGGCTATGGAGCTTATGAGATGAAAGTCTGCCCCAATTGGAACCAGCTGCTGGAGCTGATCAACGAATCTCTCAACCCTTATGTGGAGGATGTGACCATGAAGCAGCTGGATCTCATCCGCATCAATAAGGACGGCAGTCTGACTTCCAGCAGCGGAAAGCTGGCGGATTCCTCCGCTTCGCGCCCCACTGTTGTCCAAGAGCCCAGTCCCAGCCCCAGCACAGAGCCAAGTGCCAGCCCTGCTCCCTCGGTCAGCCCCTCTCCCGGGATCAGCCCGGACCCGTCGGCCAGCGGCGACCCGGCTGTCAGCCCCACCCCCGTGGTGCCGGACGATCCCGGCGTGAGCGGCAGCCCCACTCCCAGCGGCGAACCTGTCCCATCTCAGCCTCCGTCGGAGAGCACCGCACCGGCGGTGGATCCCAATCCATCCGAGAGCCCCGCTGCGGTGAACAGCGTATCGCCAACAATCCCGGACTGGCTGCTTCCGGCAGAGACCCAGGCTCCATGATATATCAGAATCGAAAGGAGAACCACATCAATATGACAGAACGCGAAATGGTCGGCACGGCCGTCAAAGCCCTGGATAGTAAGAAAGGGAAGGATATCCGGGTGCTCTACACCGCAGACCAGACCACTCTGGCCGACTACTTCATCATCTGCAACGGCACCTCCAACACCCAGGTGAAGGCCTTGGCCGACGCCGTAGAGGAGGCCATGAGCCAGCAGGGAGAGGAGCCCCATCATGTGGAGGGCCATCGGGGGGGCCAGTGGACGCTGCTGGACTACTCCAGCGTAGTCATCCACGTGTTTACCGAGGAGGCTCGGGAGTTCTACTCCCTGGAGCGGCTGTGGTCGGATGCCGCGCCGGTGGACGTGTCCCAGTATCTCACTCAGGACTGAGCAAGGCCGGCAGGAGGGAAATCCCTTTTCCTGTGAAGCGCCTACGCTCCAGCGGTTCCGTCCCGGAAGGAAGCAGGCATTCAAGCGATACCTCCCCCGCCCAGGGGGAGGTTTTTTCTTGCGCAGGGTCAGAAACAGAAGTTGTCACCGGCTGGAGACTGTCGAAAATCTGCAATCCAGGGGTTGAAGTGCTTGCGAGACTGGGGATAAATGTGATATAATTCTTTTACTTATGCGTATACGTAAGATTCGAGAAAAGGTCGTGACTATATAATGGAAGAACAAACCAAAAAGAAAGTGATGCTCTCTGGAATCCAGCCCAGCGGCGACCTCCATTTGGGAAATTATCTGGGCGCCATCAAAAACTGGAGCGCCCGGGCGGAGGAGTTTGACTGCTACTACTTCATGGCGGACCTGCACACCATCACCGTGCGGCAGAACCCGTCAGACCTGCGCCGGCGCACCCTGGAGCAGCTGGCCCAGTATATCGCCTGCGGCCTGGACCCGGAGAAGAATACCCTCTTTATCCAGTCCCATGTGCCCGCCCATGCCCAGTTGGGCTGGGTGCTCAACTGCTATACTATGTTCGGCGAGCTTTCCCGCATGACCCAGTTCAAAGACAAGTCCGCCAAGCACAAGGACAACATCAACGGCGGCCTGTTCACCTATCCCGCCCTGATGGCGGCGGACATTCTGTTGTACCAGCCGGACTTCGTGCCCGTGGGAGAGGATCAGAAGCAGCATGTGGAGCTGACCCGGAACATTGTGCAGCGCTTTAACGGTATTTATGGCGAGGTTTTCAAGATGCCAGAACCCTACATCCCAAAGGCGGGGGCCCGGGTGATGGGACTGACCACGCCGGACAGCAAGATGAGCAAGTCCATCCCCGAGGGCTGTGTGTTCCTCATGGAAAAGCCGGAGGACATCGCCCGTAAGTTCAAACGGGCAGTCACTGACAGCGACACCGAGCGCTGCGTCCGCTACGATCCAGAGCACAAGCCGGGAGTGGCCAATCTGATGAGCATTTATGCCGCTGTCACCGGAAAAAGCTATGACGACATTGAGCGGGAGTTCGACGGCCAGGGCTATGGCGCGTTCAAGCCCGCTGTGGGTGAGGCCGTGGTGGAGACCCTGCGGCCCATTCGGGAGGAGGCGGAGCGCATCCTCAAGGACAAGGCCTATCTGGAGTCGGTGTACAAGCAGGGGGCGGAGAAGGCCTCCTATGTGGCCAATAAGACTCTGCGGAAGGTCTATAAGAAGGTGGGCTTTGTGGCCCCGTAACCCAGGGTCTACAGCCTGGGACAAGTATTCAAAGGAGCTGCGTTTTCCATGCCTCAAGAGATCATCGGCCCCCTGCTAAGCATTGGGGCCGCTTTGGAACTGCCTGTCATCGGCTATGTGCTGCTGGCGCTGGTGCTGGCCGGTGTGGTGTCCTTTGCCACCACGCCGCTGGTAAAGGCGCTGTCGGTCAAGGTAGGGGCCATCGACGTCCCCCGGGACGGCCGGCGGATGCACGACCACCCAATCCCCCGGATGGGCGGCCTGGCTATTTTTCTGGGATTTATCATCAGTGTGCTGCTGCTCATGCCCCTGGACCAGCCCAAGCAGGGGATGCTGCTGGGGGCGGTCATCATTGTGGTGCTGGGCATTTTTGACGACATCTATGCCCTGTCTGCCAAGCTCAAGTTTGTGGTGCAGATTGCGGCGGCCTGCGTGGCGGTGTTTTCCGGAAACCGGATCGAGGTGCTGTCCAACCCCAATATTTTCAGCAGCAATCCCTATTGGGAGTTGGGTGTCCTGTCCGTCCCGGTGACCATCATCTGGATTGTGGCGCTGACCAACGCGGTCAACCTCATCGACGGGCTGGACGGGTTGGCCTGCGGAGTGTCCACCATCAGCTCCGTAACCACCCTGGTCATCGCCCTGCTGGTCAGCGAGGGGGATGTGGCCGTCATGATGGGAGCGCTGGCCGGGGCCTGTATCGGCTTTTTGCCCTACAACCTGAATCCCGCCAAGATTTTCATGGGAGATACCGGAGCAACCTTCCTAGGCTATATCTTGGGCACCGTATCGGTAAACGGCATGTTTAAGCTGCCCACTATTATTTCATTTGTGGTGCCCTTTCTCATCCTGGGTCTGCCGATCTTCGACGTGTGTTTCGCTGTGGTCCGGCGGCTGGCCAAGGGGCAGAGCCCCATGAGTCCGGACCGAAGCCATATTCATCACCGGCTCATCGACATGGGCCTGTCCCAGAAGCAGGCGGTGGGCATCCTGTATGTCATCTCCGCCATCCTGGGGCTGTCTGCTGTGGTGCTGACCGCCAGCACTGCGGGCCGGGCTATGATTTTCCTGGCGGCCATGGCCGCGGCGGGGTTGGTGGCAGCCAAGCTGTTTTTGCACAATGATCCCAAGTCCGGAAAAGAGGAAAAACGTCCCCCCGAGGCGGAAGGTCCCGCCGGGCGGGGAGAGAACTCTGGCACAGAGAACGAGTCGGAGCAAAGCAGCGCCCAGGGGGAGGAGGACCGAAATGGATAAGATCAAGGTGATGACCATTTTCGGCACCCGGCCGGAGGCCATCAAGATGGCCCCCCTGGTGAAAGAGCTGGAGGGCAGGCCTGAGTTTGAAAGCTGGTGCTGCGTCACCGCCCAGCACCGCCAGATGCTGGACTCGGTGCTGGAGATCTTTGACCTGCACCCACAGTTTGATCTGGACATCATGGAGCCGCGCCAGACCCTGGCCACTATCACCACCAAATGCCTGCTGGGGATGGAGGGAGTGTTCGGCCAGGTCAAGCCTGACCTGGTGCTGGTCCATGGGGATACCTCCACCACCTTTGCCGGTGCTCTATCCGCCTTTTACCATCAGATTGCGGTGGGCCATGTGGAGGCGGGACTGCGGACCTATGATCGATACTCTCCCTTCCCGGAGGAGATGAACCGGACCTTGGTGGGCAGGCTGGCCCAGCTCCATTTCTGCCCCACCCAGAGCAACCGGCGGAACTTGGAGGCGGAGGGGATCTGCTCTGGCGTATTCGTCACCGGAAATACGGTGATCGACGCGCTCAGGACCACTGTACGGGAGGACTATTGCTTCTCTACCCCTGTGCTCAATGAGCTGGATTACCAGCGGAAAAAGGTGATCGTGGTCACCTGCCACCGGCGGGAAAACTACGGGGCACCCATGGAACAGATCATGTCCGCCCTGCGGCGGCTGGCCCTGTCCTTCGACGGCCAGGCAGAGCTGGTCTACCCGCTCCACCTGTCCCCGGTGGTGCAGGAGTGTGCCCATCGGTATCTGGACGGGCTTGCCAACGTCCACCTTATCGCCCCCCTCACGGCCGACGAGATGCATAACCTCATGGCCCGCAGCTACTTGGTGATGACAGATTCCGGCGGGCTTCAGGAGGAGGCCCCCGCCCTGGGCAAGCCGGTGCTTGTCCTGCGACGGGAGACGGAGCGGCCCGAGGCCGTGGCCGCGGGGACCGTGCAGCTGGCGGGCACGGAAGAGGAGCACATCTTTTCCATGGCCGAGACGTTGCTGAAAGACCCAGCCGCATATGCTGCCATGGCCCATGCCGTCAATCCCTATGGGGACGGTCAGGCATGCCGGCGTATCGCGGAGGGCATTTTGTATCATTTCGGTCTGCGGCAGGCCCCACCGGACGCCTTTGGGGCTTGAGCAGGCGGTGACCACCCGGAGGGGGAATCGGAGTTGGAAGAGAAGAAACGGACCATCCTGGCTATCGTCATCTCCTGTATCATCCTTTTGGCGGTTTTTTACAGCTTTGGCCTGAATTTTTTCCGCTCTACTCCGGAAATCGAAGTTGCGGACACCCAGGCATCCCCAGATGTTTCCGCTGTGCCGGGCGCTTCCGGGCAGGGGGGGATCCCGGTGGAGGTAACGCCGGAGACGGTGCAGAGTATCCTAGCCAGTATGAGCCGTTACCAGAGCTACAGCAGGACCATCACGCTCCAATACAGCTGGACTGGGGGAACGGGCACCATGACAGCCCAGGTCCGGGCGGACGGCGGATGGAGCCGGTGCGATACCCTGCTGGCCAGCGGAGTCACAGAGCACTCCATCGTGGGAGGGGAACGGCTGTGGTACTGGTATGACGACGACAAACAGGCACTGGAAGGCGAAGCGGACCAGCGTAGCCAGGATTTGCTCCAGTATATCCCCACCTATGAGGATGTGCTGGCGCTGGATCCCGGACAGATCACCGGGACCGGATATGAGGAAAAGGACGGCGCCCGGTGTATCTATGTGGAGGTGTACCGGGAAGAGCTGGGTTACCTGGAGCGGTACTGGATCTCAGTGTCCAGCGGCCTGCTGACAGCGGCAGAGACCGAGAAGGACGGCCGTGTGGTATACGCCATGTCGTCCTCCCAACTGGTCAGCCCGCTGGCCGGGGGAGAGGACGCCTTTACGCTGCCGGAGGGACGGGTGCTGCACCGCCCGGGGGAATGAGGCAGATGCCGACTGGCTTCATCTCCCGCCTCTGGTAAAGGAAGAAGGACGGAAAGACCGCCGGAGCGCGTCAATGCGCCTCCGGCGGGTCGTCGTCTCCCAGCCCAAGCAGCAGCATCAGCCCCAGGGTGATGACCAGCTCCAGATCGTCCCCCTCCACCAGAAGAAAGAGGATGATGAGCACCAGCAGGATGTCCCCGGTGTCAAAGCGGTCCAGGGAAAAATTCTTCAAAATGCCCCCCAGAAAGTCCCCAACCCCTTCGGTGATCCCCTCCAGGAGATGACTGCCGCTCCGGCTCGGGGCGGCGTCACGGCCGCTGCTGTGGGGCGGCGTCTGGGATCTGGGCCTTTGGGATGGCTGGGACCCGCGGCCGGAAGAGGGGTGCTGCCCCGGCTCTCTGGCCGGAGGGGAGGGGATGTCGGTGTGGGGCATCTGGTCCAGATAGCGGTTATACATGGTCCTGTCCACCTCCCCGCAGAACCTCCAGGGCCACCCGGATGAGCCGGGAGAGCTTGGCGATCTGGATCGCCCGGTCCAGCTTGGCATAGCGCCGCTCCTTTACAAAGGGGCGCAGCGCTTGGAGCAGGGCGGTCCGTCCGCCGTCGTCGGAGCTGTACTCGCTCATAATACGCGCCCCCAGCGTGAGCAGACGGGGGTCCAATCCTCCCCCCTCTCCGGTCAGGGAACCCAACAGGGCGGACAGGTCCGGTGCGGCGGCCGGTTCCGGTCCGGTGCGGGGGGGCTCATCCCCATATTCGGGTGGGGGCGGTGTTTCCGGCTGTTGCCGTTCTTTCCCGCCGCCCAGGGACTGGGCCAGCGCCATGATCTGTCCCATGGCCTGGGGATCGCCCAGGATGGTGTTCAGCTTGTCTTCCAGTTCGCTCATGGCTGGCCGCTCCTTTCTGTGGGATCACGGAATTGACGGGAGCAGGTCCCGCCCATGCCTTAGTCCAGGGACTGGCGCAGCCGCTGAATCAGGCGCTGTCCCTCCGGGTCCTGAGTCAGCCGGCGCACAGCGTCCATCAGCTGGGCGGTATCTCCATGGGCGGCCTGTTGAGCAGCCTGCTCCAGATCGCCTCCGGCGTTTTTGCTCAGCATTTGGAACAGACGCTGAGTTTCCGGGGCGTTTTGCAGCTGGTCCAGTTTTCCCTGGTCTTTCATGAGCTTGGCGGCCTGCTCACTGTTCAACATATCTCGAAAATCGGGCATATGACTCCCTCCTGTCTGTTTACCTCAGTATATGCCCCAAAGGAGCGATGGTGACCACTATGAAGCTATTACTTCTCTCTGACTCCCACGGACGGGTAGGTAGTCTGCTGGAGGCGGTGGACCGGGAGCTGCCTGACGGCGCGGCTCATCTGGGCGACGTAAGCCGGGATGCCGAGGCCCTTGCCGCCGCTTACCCGGATCTGCCTCTGTGGTCGGTGTTAGGCAACTGCGATGGCTGGGGGAGCGCCGCCCCCGACGAGCTGGAGGCGACGCTGGGCGGGGTGAGATTCCTGTTCACCCACGGCCACCGATACCGGGTGAAGCTGGGGCCAGGGCTGCTGCTTCAGACGGGCCGGGAGCGGGACATCGGCTGCCTGTGTTATGGCCACACCCATGAGCCGGTGGCCCAGCTTCAGAGCGATGGACGGTGGCTCATCAACCCCGGTACCGCCGGAGGAATTGGGAACCGGGCCACCTATGCTGTGGTGCAGGTGGAGGACGGGCGGTTGTCCGTAGAGATCAAGGAGCTGTGAAACATGTTGTTAGCGATTGATGTGGGCAATACAAATACGGAGTTCGGCGTCTTTGAAGGGGAGAACCTGCTGGGTTCCTTCCGGATGATGACCAAGAGCAATGCCACCTCAGATGAGATCGGCCTGCTGGTGTGCCAGTATTTCCAGCGGTTCGGACTGGACCGGACCAGGCTGGAGGCGGTGATGGTGGCCTCGGTGGTGCCCCAGGTGATGTATACCCTCACCGCTGCCATGGTAAAATACCTGGGTCTCAAGCCCATCGTGGCCGATGTGGACGTGGACTCCGGTCTGCGCTACGGCCCCATGGTCACCGATGAACGGCTGGGCCCAGACCGATCGGTGGCCTGTGTGGCGGCTATGGAGAAATATGGCCGGCCGGTGATCGTGCTGGACTTCGGCACCGCCACCACCGTGGATGCGGTGGGAGAAGATGGCGTGTACCAGGGCGGCTGTATTTCCGCCGGGCTTCGGGTGACCATGGACGCGCTGACGGCCAACGCCGCCATGCTGCCCAACGTGGAGCTGAATAAGCCGGAAAAGACCCTGAATTTCACCGCTGTAGGCCACATCCAGGCTGGCGTGGTGGGAGGTTATGTGGGGGCCATGGAGTACCTGATCCGCCAGGCCAAGGCGGAGATGGGCCGGGAGGACGCCAGAGTGGTGGCCACCGGCGGACTGGCCCGGTTTATCGCCGGGCATACCCCCCTTATCGATGTGGTGGACGGGGAGCTGATCCTGGATGGCCTGCGGATGATTTATGAGAGAAGGCAGACATAAAAAATACCCTCCGCATCCATTAGGATGCGGAGGGTATTTTTATGCCCGTCTCAACGAGTCAGCTTACCTTGGGCTTTGGCTAGGAATTTTTCCGGCCTGATGATGGACCGCTCATGGGTGCCCCGACCGATCTCGCCAGCCTCGTCAAAGGCGGACACCTCAAAGGTGATCTTTTTGCCGTCCACGGCGGTGACCACGGCGTCGGCCCAGACCTTCATGCCGATGGGGGTAGCGGAGGTGTGGGCTACGTCGAGATGGGTGCCCACAGTGCCCTCGTCCGCCGCCAGATAGGGCAGCAGGGAGGTGGAGGCGGCGTTTTCCATCAGGGCGATCATATAGGGGGTAGCGAACACGGGGACCAGGCCGGAGCCGACAGCGTCAGCGGTGTTGTGTTCTGTGACAACGGTTTCAGAGCGGCCTTTCAGACCGATGGTAATGGACATGGAAGATCCCTCCTGTGAAAGTTTCCCTCACAGTATACCCGACTGTGGAACGTTTGACAAGAAAAAACTCCCCCGGCAAGCCGCCAGGGGAGAAAGATGTGCGGAGTTTACAGAAAAAGGGCATCGCTGCGGCCAATTAGGTTCCCAGCTTGACCCACAGCTCGTTATAAAGCAACCGGGTCTCATAGGGGAGGACCAGATAGGCTTCACAGCGGTCCAGTACCTCCTGAGGGGCGGCCATGATTTCATACAGCTCCATGTCCAGAGGCTCGCCGTACTGCTCCTCATACCACTCAGGATACATTTCCAGAGCCTCAGTGTTGGGAGAGGCATACCAGATGAAATCCATATTCTGGAGATTGGCCTCGGTAGAGGCCATGAAATTGATCCATTCGTGGGCTTCCTCTACATTTTTTGCGTCTTTCAGAATACACATAGCATCCACAAACCAGTTGGAGCCTTCCTCAGGCACACAATAGGCCAGGTCTGGGTTTACCTCGTGCATGGAAAGAAAGTCTCCGGCGTAGTAGGTAGCCACTGCGGCATTGCCGCCCTCCATAAGCTGGAAAATCTCGTCCATCACCCGGCCCTGATACACACCGCGGTTCCAGGCGTCGGCAACCAGCTCGTAGGCCTCCCGAATCTGGGCCTCGTCCGTGGTATTTACCGAATAGCCCAAGCTGTACAGGGCCATGCCGAAGGCATCCCGGGAGTTGTCGATGAGCATCACATTGCCTTTGTACTGATCGCTGAACATCACATCCCAGCTGGTGATGGGTTCATCCACCATGGTGGTGTTATAGATGATGCCTAGAGTTCCCCAGGTGTAGGGCACGGTGTACAGGTTCTCCGGGTCGTAGCTGAGGTTTTTAAACCGGGCATCAATCTTCTCAAAGTTAGGGATCTTGCTGTAATCCAACTCCTGGAGCATATCCTCTTCAATGAGCTGGGAGATCATATAGTCAGAAGGCACAATCACGTCATAGTTAACGCCGCCGGATTGGAGCAGGGAATACAGCTCCTCATTGCTGGGTACGGTGACATAGTTCACCTCAATGCCAGTGGCTTCCTCGAACTGTTCTTCCAGTCCGTCGGCGATGTACTCACCCCAGCTGCACACGTTGAGCACGCGCTTTCCGTTGCTGCTGCTGTTGTTGTCCGGTGCGGTGCTGGAGCTATCGGGGGTGTCTGTGGCGGCCTGGTTGCCGTCTACCCGCTCTACGGTGCATCCGGACAGGAACAGGCCCAGCGCCATAGACACGGCGAGGGTCAAGGCAGTGATTTTTTTCAATTGATCATTCCTCCAGTGATAATATTGAATATTTCCACGCCCCATAGGGCGGTGGGAGCACCTCAATTCCGCTGGGCCAGACGCTTTTCTGCCTGGGCCTCCCGGATGTTGATGACAAGGAGCAGCACCAGCACGGTGATAAACAGAAGGCTTGACACGGCGTTCACCTCAGGGCTGACCTTCCGGCGGACTTCGCTGTAGATCTCAGCAGATAGAATGGATACATTGCCCCGGGTGAAATAGGAGATAACAAAGTCATCGATGGACATGGTAAAGGCGATAAGAGCGCCAGAGACAATGCCTGGCTTGATCTCGGGTAAAATAACCTTCCGGAAAGCCCGGAACCAAGTGCACCCCAAGTCCTGAGCCGCATCCACCAAGTTTTTGTCCATTTGGCGCAGCTTAGGCGTGACCGTGAGGATGATGTGAGGGATGTCAAAGACAATATGGGCCAGCAGCAGCGTCCAAAAGCCCATTTCCAGCCGGGGCATGAGCACCCGGAAGGTGCTGCCCAGGAAGGTAAAGCGGAAGCCCTCCACCCACTGGGCAAAAGTATTCCAGCCGCCAATGAAAGCCACGAACAGCAGGCATAGGGATACGCCGGTGACAATGTCGGCGTTCATCATGGGAATATTGCCCACAGTGTTCAACGGTTCCCGCCAGCGGCGGCGAATGTTGAACAGGCCGATGGCGGCAAAGGTTCCGGCGATGGTTGAGATGACGGTGGCCAAAATGGCAATGAGCAGGGTATTGGACACTGCCTCCATCATTTTTTTGTTGTGAAATAACGCCTCATACCACCGCAGGGAGAAACCCTGCCAAACCGCGTTGCTGTTGCCCTCGTTGAAGGAGAACACGATCAGAATGAGGATCGGCGCGTACAGGAATAAAAAGACTAGGATCATCAGGGCGCGGCTACCCGTGCGGTGTTGCCGGTTCATAGGACCACCGCCTGTTCTTCTCCGTCGCCGAAACGGTTCATCACATACATGCAGACCACCACAATAATCATCATAACCAAGGCGATGGCGGAACCCAGATGGGGATTGTATGCCCCGCCCAGGAACTGCTGTTCAATAAGGTCGCCCAGCATCATATGGGTGCCGCCGCCCAGCAGGCGGGAGATGGCAAAGGTGGACACCGAGGGAATGAACACCATTGTCACCCCTGAGAGGACCCCTGGCAGGGACAGGGGGAGGGTAATTTTTCGGAACACACGACTGGTGCTGGCCCCCAGGTCCCGAGCGGCTTCCACCAGCGAGTGGTCCATTTTCAGCAGCACCGTATAGATGGGCAGGATCATGAAGGGCAGGTAGTTGTAGACCATGCCCAGCACCACCGCCCCCTGGGTGCGGATCATACGGAAATACTGGATATCGGTGCCAAAGAGGCCGTTGACCAGGTCGAACAGGCCGATGGCGCTGAAAAACTGATTGAGAAGGCCATTGTTTTCCAGAATGGCCATCCAAGAATAGGTGCGCAGCAGAAAGTTGACCCACATGGGCAGCATGATGAGCACCATAGCAATGCGCTGGAAGCCGGGACCTTCCTTGGCCATGGCATAGGCCACCGGGTACCCGATGAGCAGGCAGACCAGCGTGGCCACGATGGCCAGCTGGAAAGAGCGGCTGAAAATACTCACGTAGGCGCCCATGTCAGAAAAATTGTCCAGGGTGAAGCTGCCTGCGTTGGAGGTGAACGCGTAAATCACCACCATGATGACCGGGGCCACCACCAGCAGCGCCATCCATACCACATAGGGGACGGTAAACAAGGACAGTCTATTCCTCATCGGCGCTGTCCTCCTCCGGTGCCAAGGTGGCGTCGCCGATCTCCTCGTACTCCTCGGAATAGGAGGAGTAGTCGCCGAACATGCCGGAATACTGGCTCTTCTTCATCACATGGATGCCGTCAGGGTCAATCTTGATGCCGATGCGGCTGCCTACCGGCGACAGGTCAGTGGTCTGGATCAGCCATTTGAAGCCATAAAAATCCACAATAATATCGTACTGCATGCCTTTGAAGGTGACGGAGGTGACGGTGCCCTTGAGCTGTCCCTCCGCCTCCGGGACGATGTCCACATCTTCCGGCCGGATGACCACGTCCACGGCCTCGTCCTTGCCAAACCCTTTGTCCAGGCATTGGAATTTCCGGTTAAAAATTTCCACCACACCGTCCTGGCGCATGATGCCGTCGATGATGTTGGACTCACCGATAAAATCAGCTACAAAGGCATTTTTAGGCTCGTTATAAATGTCCTCCGGGGTGCCGATCTGCTGGATACGTCCTCCGTCCATGACCACCACAGTGTCGGACATGGCCAGAGCTTCCTCCTGGTCGTGGGTGACATAGATAAAGGTAATCCCCATTTCCTGCTGGATGCGTTTGAGTTCGTTCTGCATATCCTTGCGCAGCTTCAGGTCCAGCGCGCCCAGGGGTTCGTCCAGCAGCAGGACCTTGGGGCGGTTGACCAGAGCCCGGGCAATGGCCACCCGCTGCTGCTGCCCGCCGGACAACTGGGTGACCCGGCGCTTTTCAAAGCCCTTGAGGTTGACTACCTCCAGCATTTCCATCACCCGGTCCTGGATCTCCTGCTTGGAGAGCTTGACCTTTTTGATCTGCTTTTTCCCGTTCACTTCCGTTTCCCGGGCCTTGGGGATGCGCAGGCCGAAGGCCACGTTTTCGAATACGTTCAGGTGGGGAAACAGGGCATATTTCTGAAATACTGTGTTGACCGCCCGCTTATGGGGGGGAACATCATTAATCCTCACGCCATCGAAAAAAACGTCCCCGGAGGTAGGCGACAAAAACCCTCCGATGATACGGAGCGTGGTGGTTTTGCCGCACCCACTGGGACCCAGCAGCGTGAGGAACTCTTGATCGTTGATATACAGGTTAATGTGGTCGAGCACCACGTCTCCGTCGTAGGACATAACGCAGTCCGTCAGGCGGATCAGTTCTTTGGACATAGGTCCTCCCCCATTTCTCTGTTCTTGCGCGGCGCAGCCTACAATCCGGGCCTCCATCCTTGCGGCGGGCGGAGTCCCGGACAACCTGATTTATGTGGCCGGACGGCGACAAAAACAGCCGTTTCTAAAAATGTCAGCTCCCTCGATATAGTGCCCGGCAGGTGCCCTCCAGCGGACAGCCGGCGAAGCCGGCCCGGGGTTTCACGGATAGCGAGATACACTATATTATGTCGCAGAGAAATTGTCAATCATTTTATTGAAAAAATTTGGGGAGATCTTGGGAAAAACAGAAAATGCCCCGGCGGTAGGTTGACCGCCGGAGACTGACAGAGTGAGAGCGGTTAAAACAGGCGAAAAAAACGGCGCATAACAACGGCCAAAACGACACAATACGTCCCCAGTATAGGCAGACAGAGCAGGGAGAGGTCAGACACCCTGGTGACACAGGTTAGAAGGAAGGTCAGGAGGACAAAGGCGGCCATGGCGAGGCTGAGCAACCCCACCGCCTTGACCTGCTTGAGCTTCCGCGTCAGGCCGGGACCTGAATGGAGGCGGACCAGCCGCTGGCGGAGCTTGGAGCTGGGGGAGAGCATAGCTGTGCCGATAAAAAGCAACATAATGGCCCGCCAAGCGGCAGAGATCGGTTCCATACATTCATCCCGCCTTTCTCAAAATAGAAGGTTATTTCTGCAATAATAATGCCAAAAATAGGAGAAGGACCAACGAAATTTGCAACATCACGGACATCCGATAGGATAGTCTGGAAAGTATTCCGACACAAAGTCTACGTCCTTAACGGTCCATTCCCGCCCGTTGAGTTCGTTCAGGCATCCGGCGTCGGTGGTGAATTCAAAGCGCAGTTTATAAGAGTACAGCGCCTGGTAGGAACGGCCGTATTGCTTGTTGTCCCGTTCCCGGCCGTACTTGCCGTCTCCCAGCAAAGGGTGGCCGGCGGCTGCGAACTGGGCCCGGATCTGGTGGGTGCGCCCGGTGATGAGGTCGCACTCCAATAGGGACAGGCCGTTTCGCACCGCCAGCGTTTTATATAAGGTAAGGGCGGTCTTGCCGCCCGGCACCGGGCGTTCGTAGACTTTCACCTGGGCCTTGTTCTCATCCTTCAGGAGAAAGCCCTTGAGCTGTCCCTCCCGGGGGCGCATCTCTCCCCGGACCACGCACAGGTAGAGCTTGGTCAGTTCCCGGTCTTTGATCTTCTGGTTCATCACCCGCAGAGTCTCGGCATTTTTGGCCGCGATGACGATGCCTCCGGTGTTGCGGTCAATGCGGTTGCACAGGGCGGGGGCGAAGGAGCTCTCCCAGTAGGGGGACCACTCCTTCTTCTGATAGAGGTATGCCTGGATATGGGTGATGAGAGTGTTCACCCGCTCATGGTCGTCAGGGTGGACCACCATGCCGGGCCGCTTGTTCAGGAGTATCAGGTTCTCGTCCTCATACACAATGTCCAGCTGGGGTTTGAATACAGACAGAAAGGCATTTTCCCGATTGGGGGTTTCAAAAAACTCGTCGTTGATGTATAATTGGAGTACATCCCCAACGGCCAGGCGTACGTCACGCTTAGAGCCCTTACCATTGATTTTTACCCGCTTGAGGCGGATATACTTTTGGGCCAGAGGGGCGGGGAGCAGGGGAAGGGTCTTGGCCAGCCAGCGGTCCAGCCGCTGCCCGGCGTCATTTTTTCCGATGGTAAATTCCTTCAAAAGGGAAGCCTCCTGTCCGGCGGGATTTGTCCTGTCCATCATATCACAGTTTTTCTCCGGAAAAAAGACAGAAAACGAAAAAAGTATTTGACAAGCCCTGTTCCGTTTAGTATAATATCATCCGTGCCATTATGCGAGGTGTGCCTATGAAGCTGGATTTACGGCAGATCGCCCGTCAGCCGGGCGCCGTCCTTCCCTTTGCCTGTGAGCTGGACCTGTCCGGCTTTGAGTGGAATGGGAACCGGCCGTTGGCCGCGCCTGTCCATGTGGAGGGCGAGGTCCGGAACATGGCGGGGGCCATGCTGCTGACGGCCACGCTGACCGGGGAGCTGTCCCTGGTGTGTGACCGCTGTGCCAAGTCGTTTTCCAAGACCAAGACCGTGGAGTATGAAACCCTCCTGGCTGAGAAGCTGGAAAATGGGGAGAGCGACGACATCATCCTTCTGGACAAAGACGGCCAGCTTGAGCTGGACGAACTGCTGGGGGATGTGTTTATCCTCGATTTGGACACAAAGAACCTCTGCTCTGAGGATTGCAAGGGCCTTTGCCCCGGCTGCGGCGCGGACCTGAATGTGGAGCCCTGCCGCTGCAAAAAGGAAGTTGATCCCCGGCTGGCCAAGCTGGCCCAGCTGCTGGAGCAGGATAACTGATGGAATGTTGTGTCTTCGGACATGGACCGACAAGGAGGTGTCAAAATGGCCGTCCCTAAGAGTAAAGTATCCAAGCAGCGCCGCAACAAGCGCCGCAGCTCCGTGTGGAAGCTGGAGACTCCCGGTGTGAACACCTGCCCCAAGTGCGGTGCTGTCCGGTTGCCCCACCGCGTCTGCAAGTCCTGCATGACCTACAATGGTCACGAGCTGACCGCCAGCAAGTGACCCGCCTGTGAGCAAGAAAGAGAGCTGTCGCAAGGATTGGCTTTGCGGCAGCTTCTTTTTTGCCCAGAGAAGTGTTTCTGAGATTTACCCTTTCTTTTTTTCAGAATTTTTGATATACTAAACTATGTATACGGTCTTGCCCGCCCCGGCCTGTGTGCTTGACGGCAGGCGCAATGCTTGAAATCATCTGGAGGGATCGCTATGGCAAAACCTCTTGTAGCCATCGTTGGCCGCCCTAATGTGGGCAAATCCATGCTATTTAATAAACTCACTGGAAAGCGCCTGTCCATCGTGGAGGACACCCCCGGCGTCACTCGGGACCGCCTGTACGCCGAGGCGGAATGGCGGGGACGGACCTTTGACCTGGTGGATACCGGCGGCATTGAGCCGGGTACAGACGACCAGATCTTGTCCTTCATGCGGGAGCAGGCGGAAATTGCCATTTCTTCCGCCACGGTAATCGTTTTCGTGTGCGACATCAAGACCGGCATGACCGCCGCCGACCAGGAGGTGGCCGGGATGCTCCAACGCTCGGGAAAGCCGGTGGTGCTGGCGGTAAACAAGATGGACTCCACCGGCCGGACGGACCCGGACATCTATGAGTTTTACAACCTGGGTCTGGGCGATCCCTACCCAGTGTCCGCTGTCCACGGCCACGGAACCGGCGACCTGCTGGATGCTTGCTTCCAATATTTCCCTCAAGAAGAGGAAGAAACCGAGGAGGACGACGTGGTCAAGGTGGCCATCATCGGCAAGCCAAACGTGGGCAAGTCCTCCCTGGTCAACCGCATTTTGGGCCAGGAGCGGGTCATTGTGTCCGATGTGGCGGGCACCACCCGGGATGCAGTGGACAGCTATTTTGAAAATGAAACGGGCAAGTACCTTATCATCGATACCGCCGGGATGCGCCGCAAGTCCAAGGTGGATGACCGAATCGAGAAGTTCTCTGTCCTTCGGGCTACCATGGCTATTGAGCGCAGCGACGTATGCCTCATCATGATCGATGCCAACGAAGGAGTCACCGAGCAGGATACCAAAGTGGCCGGCCTGGCCCACGAGGCGGGCAAGGCGTGCATCATCGTGGTCAACAAGTGGGATGCGGTGGAGAAGGATGACAAGACCATGAAGCGCATGGAGGAAAACGTCCGCCGGGACTTGAGCTATATGACTTACGCCCCCATCCACTTCATCTCGGCCCTCACTGGCCAGCGGGTGGAAAAGCTCTTTGAGCTGATCCAGAGCGTGGTCAATCAGGCGGCCATGCGCATTCCGACCGGAGTGCTCAACTCGGTGCTGGCCGACGCCCAGGCCAGGGTCCAGCCCCCCACGGACAAGGGGCGGCGGCTGAAGATCTATTATATGACACAGATCGGCGTCAAGCCCCCTCATTTCGTCATCTTCTGCAACGACGCCCGGCTGTTTCACTTCTCCTACCAGCGATACCTGGAGAACCAGATCCGAAATACCTTCGGCCTGACGGGCACCCCAGTGCGCATCACGATCCGGCAGAAGGGGGACAATGCCGATTCTTGAGGCCCTGCGATGGGAGGTGCCTGCGGTTTCCCACAGATGTGCGGCTGTTCCGCGGCCGCACAAGGGCGGCAGGCATTGCATGCTTTCCCTCCGCGCAAAGCGCGGAGGCCGCAGCTTCCTGGTTTGCGGCGCTGAAATACGGCCTGTGTTTCGGTGGAAAATAGTATAAGGAGGACTGACCATGTTTCAGCATTTGAGCGGCGTGTTGGACGCCTATCCCGGCTGGCTGGTGGTAGCCTGCATTGGCACGGCGGTGCTGGCCTATTTTCTGGGCTGTTTCAACGGGGCGGTGGTGATGTCACGGTATATCCTGCGGGATGATGTGCGCAATCACGGCAGCGGCAATGCGGGGCTGACCAACTTTTACCGTACCTTCGGCGGCCCGCTGACTGCGGCGGTGATTTTGTCTGACGTGGTCAAGGCGGTGCTGGCAGTTTTATTTTCCACCTGGATCTTTGGCATCCTATCCCCGCAGCTGGTTCCCTTTGGGAAGTATTGGGCGGGAATGTTCTGTCTGCTGGGTCACATGTACCCCTGTACCTTCCAGTTCCGGGGAGGCAAGGGCATCTTGTCCGGTGGGACCATTGCCATCATGATCGACTGGCGGGTGGCTTTGGTGGTATGGGGGGGCTTTTTGATCTTAGCCATCCTCACTCGGTACGTATCCCTGGGGTCCTGCTGGGCCGGATTGTCCTTCCCCTTTGTCACCGCTTTCGTCTACCGGGACGTGCTGCTGGTGGTGATGGCGGTGGTCATTGGCGGCCTTATTTTGTGGAAGCACCGGGGCAATATTCAGCGTATGGTCCACGGCACGGAGTCCAAGTTTACCCTCCACAAAAAGAGAGAGTCTGCTGCCCCGGCACAAGGAGAGCGGGCGGAGGGACCGGAGCCGGAGGCGGGAGAGCCAGCCCAGGCCGTGGAGGCGGACGGCACCCCAGAGGAGAGCGCCGGCCATCCGGAGGAACCAGATGGCCCAGAGGCGGAGGAACACAAGGAGGAACGGCCATGAGGGCGGCAGTGATCGGAAGCGGAGCCTGGGGGACGGCCCTGGCGCTGGTATTGCTGGAAAACGGGCACGACGTTGCCCTTTGGAGTTATACCCAGCAGGAGAGCAGTGTGCTCCGGGAAAAGCGGGAGAATCCCATGCTCAAGGGGGTGGCTCTGCCGGAAGAACTGGAGCTGACCACGGATATAACCTGCGTGAAGGACTGCCAGATGGTGGTGCTGGCCACCCCATCCTTCGCGGTGCGCGCCACCGCCCGGCAGGTGGCGAAACAGGCTGACCCGGGCACTCCGGTGGTGCTGGTGTCCAAGGGCATCGAGAAGGAGACCTCCCTCCTGCTCCACCAAGTGGTGGAGCAGGAGATGGAGGGAAGATGCCCGGTGGTGGTGCTCTCCGGACCCTCACACGCCGAGGAGGTGGGCCGCCATGTGCCCACGGCAGTGGTGGTGGCTTCGGAGCGGCGGCAGGCCGCTGAGCTGGTCCAGGACGCGTTTATGAATGGCCGGCTGCGCATCTACACCTCCCCGGATATCGTGGGGGTGGAGATCGGCGCGGCTATGAAAAACGTCATTGCCCTATGTGCTGGTTGCTGTGATGGCATGGGTTACGGTGATAACACCAAGGCCATGCTCATGACCCGAGGACTGACGGAGATCGCCCGGCTGGGGGTGGCTATGGGCGCTCGAAAGGAGACCTTTGCCGGACTCACCGGCCTGGGAGACCTGATCGTCACCTGTACCTCTATGCACTCCCGCAACCGCCGGGCGGGCATTCTGCTGGGCCAGGGCAAGACCATCCAGCAGGCTATGGACGAGATGGGCGGCGCGGTGGTGGAGGGCTACTACGCCGCGGCCAGCGCCAAAGCCCTGGCAGAGAAAGCGGGGGTGGAAATGCCCATCACCTTTGGCGCCTACGAAACGCTTTACGAGGGCAAGGATCCCCATGAAGTGCTTGCTCAACTCATGGCCCGTCAGCGCAAGGACGAGCTGGAGTTGGAAGAGTCCTGGATATAATACCACAGAGAAAGCGGCGGACTTTCCCAAGAGGGAAAGTCCGCCGCTTTCTCTGATGCATGGCGGAGCTATGGAAACGCCCCATGCCGCAGGCATGGGGCGTTTAAGTCCTGCTATTCAAATCACACAGCACGGGTGACCTTGCCGGAACGGAGGCAGCGGGTGCACACATATACGTGCTTGGGAGTGCCGTCGACCACAGCCTTAACGCGCTTGACGTTGGGCTTCCAGGGACGGTTGGAGCGGCGGTGGGAGTGGGAGACCTGGATACCGAAGTTCACGCCCTTGCCACAGAACTCACATTTGGCCATATTGACTAACCTCCTCGCTGATTAAAATACAAAAAGACACCGTCCAATATAATACCAGATGGAGGAGGGAAAATCAAGTGCGATTTTTGGGATTCTCCTGTTTTTTTCATGAGAGAACTATGGTACAATAATAAAATCCCGTAGAATATCCATAGAATAGCAAACTGTGGGCCTGGCGGCCCAGACAGAGAAAGGATGTGCGGTATGGGAAGAACGAAGAGCGCTAAGCTGGGCAGCCTGGTGGAGAAATTTAACCTGGAGGTGCTTCGCAGTGGAAAGAACTGGGAAGACCGGCAGATTACCACTGAGGATGTCAACCGGCCGGGCCTGCAGCTCACCGGCTTCTTTGACTATTTCGGGGAGGAACGGCTCCAGGTAATCGGCCTGGTGGAGACCTCCTATCTGGAGGGGCGGACCGCCCAGGAACGGCGGGACGCCTTTGACCAGCTGTTCCAGTACGACATCCCCGCGCTCATCATCTCCCGGGGGCTTGAGCCATACCGGGAGTGTATGGAAATGGCGGAAAAGCATGACCGGACCGTGCTGCGGACCAGGGAAACCACCTCGGAATTTATGAGCACGCTCATCGCCTATCTGAAGTGGTACCTCTCACCCAGTATCACTCGCCATGGGGTGCTGGTGGAAATCTACGGCGAGGGTACGTTGCTGCTGGGCGAATCGGGTATCGGAAAGAGTGAGACCGCCATCGAGCTGGTTAAGCGGGGCCACCGACTTATTGCGGACGACGCAGTGGAGATCAAGCGGGTAGCGGCCAACCGGCTCGAGGGTTCCGCCCCCGAGCTGATCCGCCATTACATTGAGCTGCGGGGGATTGGCGTAGTGGATGTGCGGCGCCTATACGGGATGTCCGCTGTTAAGCGGGAGGCCAGCATTGACCTCATCATCAACTTAGAAAACTGGAAGGACGGAGCGGTGTACGACCGGCTGGGGGCGGATAACCTGTACACCTCCATTCTGGATGTGAATGTGCCGACCCTGACTATTCCAGTCAAGCCAGGACGGAATCTGGCTATCATCATCGAGGTGGCGGCCATGAACAACCGCAACAAGAAGCTGGGATACAATGCGGCACTAGAATTTACCAAGCAGGTCAACCAGCACTTCGACCAGGCCATGGGCCAGGGGGAGCTGAAGTTCTAAAAACGCACCGGGGTTTGGGTGTGGTATGATACTCTTTGGAAAGGAAAGGTGACAAACAAAATCGGCATATACGGTTTTGCTTGTTGATTGGGACTTCGTATGTGTGGAATCGTAGGTTTTATTGGAAAGGAAGAGGCTGCTCCCATTCTGCTGGACGGCCTGGCCAGGCTGGAGTACCGGGGGTATGACTCCGCCGGGGTGGCAGTATTTGACGGGAAACGGCTGAAGGTAGCAAAGGCAAAGGGACGGCTCCAGGTGTTGTCTGATATGATCCAGGCCGGTGCGGCCATCCATGGCACCCTGGGGATCGGGCACACCCGCTGGGCTACCCACGGGGCTCCGTCAGACGTCAACTCTCATCCCCAGGTCAGCCGCAGCGGCCGCATCGCGGTAGTCCACAACGGCATCATCGAAAATTATGCCGAGTTGAAGGACTTCCTGATCAGCCAAGGGGTGCCTTTTGCCTCGGAGACAGACACCGAGGTGGTGGCACAGCTCATCGAGTATTTTTATGACGGAGATATCCTCCAGGCTGTGGGCCGGGTGCTTCACCGTATTCAGGGAGCCTATGCCCTGGGCATTATCTGCGCGGATGAACCGGACCGGCTCATCGCCGTGCGCAAGGACAGCCCGCTGATCCTGGGGCTGGGCCAGGGATTCAACTTCCTGGCCTCCGATGTGACCGCCCTCATCAAATATACCCGGGACGTCATCTACCTGGAGGACGGGGAGCTGGCAGAGCTGACCCGGGAGGGCGTGACCTGTTACAACCACCTGCTCCAGCCGGTGGAGAAAGAAGCCGCCCATGTGGATTGGGAGATTGACGCGGCGGAAAAAGGCGGCTATGAGCACTTCATGTTCAAGGAGATCATGGAGCAGCCGGAGGCCCTGCGCCGGGCCATCTTCCCCCGCCTGCGGGACGGGGAGGTCGTACTGGACAGCTTCGGCTTGGATGACGAGTACATCCAAAAAATAGAAAAGATTTACATTGTAGCCTGCGGCTCATCCTACCATGTGGGAATGGTAGGCAAATATAACCTGGAACGGGTTACCCGCATCCCGGTGGAGGTGGCCCTGGCCTCGGAGTTCCGGTATATGGAGCCTATTGTGGGGGAGCGCACCCTGGTCATCGTCATCAGCCAGTCCGGGGAGACCCTGGATACCATGGCCGCCTTGCGCCAGGCCAAAAAGCTGGGGGCCAGGATTCTATCCATCGTCAACGTGGTAGGCTCGTCCATCGCCCGGGAGTCGGACGTGGTGCTCTACACCTGGGCCGGACCGGAGATCGCCGTGGCTACCACCAAGGCCTACTCCACCCAACTGGCGGTGGTGGATCTGTTGGCACTGTATTTTGGCAGAAAGCGGGGGACCGTGACGCAGGAACGGTACGACCAAGCGGTGCAGGAACTGTTGCTGCTGCCGGCCAAGATGGAACAGGTGCTGGAAAAACGGGAGGATATTCAATATTATGCCAGCCAGTACTTCAACCACGACTCGGTGTTTTACATCGGCCGCAACGTGGACTATGCCCTGGGGCTGGAGGGATCGCTGAAGCTCAAGGAGATCTCCTATATCCACTCCGAGGCCTATGCCTCCGGGGAACTCAAGCACGGAACCATCTCCCTCATCGAGGACGGCACACTGGTGGTGGCTCTGGGCACCTATGGGCGGCTGTTTGAAAAGGCCATGAGCAACGTGGTGGAGGTGAAGAGCCGGGGGGCGGACGTATTGGCCCTCACCACGGAGGACCGTGCCGGGGAGATGGCCAAGGTGGCCAATGGCCTGATTACAATTCCGGAGACGGATGAGCTGTTGCTGCCCTCCCTGGGCGTGGTTCCCTTGCAACTGTTTGCCTACTATGTGGCCCTCCAGCGGGGCTGCGATATCGATAAGCCGCGGAACCTAGCCAAGAGCGTAACGGTGGAATGAGACCTTGAGACAGGAGATGGGAGATTGAAAGAGAACCGCTACGACGACAAGGCGTTTTTTGACCAGTACAGCCAAATGGCCCGCAGCCAACAGGGGCTGGCGGGAGCGGGAGAGTGGCCCACGCTCCGGGCGCTGCTGCCGGATTTTTCCGGCAAGCAGGTGCTGGATATGGGGTGCGGCTACGGCTGGCACGCGGCCTATGCGGCCCAGCATGGGGCAAAGTGGGTGGTTGCCTGCGATATATCCCGCCGGATGCTGGAGGTGGCCCGAGAGAAGAACGCTCACCCGTCGGTGGAGTACCGCCAGGTGGCGTTTGAAGATGCGCAGTTCCCGGAGGGCAGCTTTGACGTGGCGCTATGCTCTTTGATGTTGCACTATCTGGCCTCCTATGAGGAGTTTCTGGATGCCATGCGCCGGTGGCTCTGTCCAGGCGGGACGCTGATCTACACGGTGGAGCACCCGATCTTCACCGCCCAGGGTCCCCAGGACTGGTGCTATGGGCCGGATGGGGAGATTCTCCACTTCCCGGTGGACCACTATTTTGAAGAAGGAGAGCGGGACGCGGTGTTCCTGGGGGAGCATGTGGTGAAGTACCACCGCACCCTCACCACCTATCTGGACGGCCTGGCCCGCCACGGCTTCTGCCTGGAGCGGGTGGTGGAGCCGCAGCCCACCCCGGAGATGGTGCGGGATATCCCCGGAATGGCGGATGAGCTGCGCCGACCCATGATGCTAATTGTCCGGGCGGAGCGGCGATAAGACAGGGAGGCGCAATCCTTGCCTGTGGACGCCGCGGGCTAAGGCGGGGGCGCGCGGAAAGGGGAGCCGAAAGCTATGGAGATACTGGTCTGGGCCTGCGCCGGGCTGTCGGTGCTGTGCGGGGCTGGGGCCGCGTTGTGCCAGAACCTGGGGCGGTGGTTGGAAAAGTTTATCTGCAAGACCAGCGCCTCGGTGCTGTTCTGCATGACAGCGGTGCTGGCTCTGGGCCAGTCGGGAGACTGGCGAACCGCCTGTCCCATTTTCGCCGCCCTGGTGCTGGGGCTGGTGGGGGACATCTGTCTGGCCTGTCCCCGGCTGATGGGACGGGGGGGCGCGCCCCAGCAGATCTGGCTGGCCTTCGGGCTGGTGTGCTTCGGACTGGGCCATCTGGTCTACACGGGTATGTTTCTGGCCCGGGCGGACTGGGCGCTGTGGCCCTTGCTGGCCGCGCCGGTGCTGCCCGTGGTGCTCTGGCTGCTCATCCGGCTGGGCTTCTGCCGGCCGGAGCCGGCGGCCATCGCCGTGGGGACCTACCTCTATGCCGCCGTGGTGGGGGTCATGGCAGGCGGGGCGGCGCTCTGTGTCCTATGCGGGGAGGGACCGGACCTGTGGCTGGCCGCGGCGCTGCTGTTCGTGGTGAGTGACAGTACGCTCACCCGGGACACCTTCCCCGTGGGGCGCTGGAAGGTAGACCCCTTCCTTCCCTTTATCGTACTGGTGTGCTATTTCCTGGCGCAGAATCTGTTTGCCCTGTCTATTCTGGGGTGACCTGGTCCTGCCGCCCTGACGCTGGCGCTCCCCTTCGGGGGAGCGCATTTTTTGCTCGCAGAAAATTATAAATATTCATAAATAAATTAAAAAA
>CDZQ01046940.1_pt1 | contig 28459 bp, 30 predicted proteins | sample 554831 | NCBI WGS metagenome assembly CDZQ01 (sample SAMEA3182112, study PRJEB8094) | gut metagenome | biome: human; feature: gut; material: Stool; isolation source: human stools | place: Canada | collected 2013-05-06 | reverse complement strand
ATGCGTTATACCCAGTACAGAGGCTTGGCCCAGGCGGCAAACTGGGTGGGCTTAAGTTTGCTGCCATGAACCTCAAAAAACTGGCCAGGTGGCTGTGGAAGGAGAAGCTTACTACAGTTGCTTTCATCCTGCTTTGCCCCTTGTACACCAGAAAACCGACTTATGCCTAACGCATAAACCGAATTTCTCGACAGACTGAGGCAAGTTTTTTAAGCAAAAAATAGTTTCAGATCCTTTTGCCTCATAGCAGCGGAGTTTCCTTTACTTGCTCAGTGCTGCCTGGCTGGCCGTGACAAATGCGCTGTAAGCGGTGTCGGCATCGCTCTGGCCCAGGGCAACGCTCTGCACCATCTTGTCGATCTCCGTGCGGACATTGTTTGCGCCGGGGACACTGGCCAGCATCCCGATATAAGGCACTTCCTCAGCCAGAGCCTTAACGGCAATATTGGTCTCAGCAAACTCCTTGAAGCTGGCGGAGTTCAGCGCATCGGAGAATACAGGCACAGTGCCGAAGCTCTTCGCCCATTCTACCAGATTATCGGTAGATGTGAAAAACTTCAGGAACAGATAGGCACCCCGGGCGTGCACATCATCAGTGCTCAGGCAAACCAGATTGTTGCCCCAGGAGGAAATATACTTGGTGGATCCTTCCTGCGGAATGGGGACGCAGCCGATCTCAAAGGCATCGCCCACGGCGGCCTGCACATAACTCACACCGGCGCTGGAGCCAATATAGGACGCAACAGCCTGGCTGCCAAAGGGACCGGAGAAGTAGGCATCCTCGCCCACCAGGCGGAAATAGCCCGCCTTTACGCCATTGGCAAACCAGTTCAGCTTGTCCTTGGCAATGGTTTCGTCGATCTCCAGCGCACCGGTCTCAGCGTTGATATACTTGCTGCCGGCCTGCATAATCAGGCACTGGTAGGTATCGGTAACGGAATCGGTACCGAAGCCGGGGATCCCTTCCTTTTCATAGATGACTTTGCTGCAATTCTCCAGTTCAGTCCAGGTAGTAGGAACTGCCAGACCGTACTTATCAAACATAGTCTTATTATAGAACAGGACCTCACCTGCGGTAGAGCAGGGGAAGATATAAGTCTTGCCGTCACCCCACTGGGTAATCTCGGCATACTGACCGGCTGGGATGCTCTCCTTGAAGTTAGGAATGCCGATCTCGGAGTCCTCCAAATACGGAGTAAAGTCCACCAACAGACCGTCCTTGATGTAATTGACAGCATCAGAAGGATACATATTTGTCAGATCCGGGGCGGTCCCATTGCGGGCAGCCTGCATAACTTTGCTGTCGATCTCGCTGTAAGGCTGCTGCTCTGCCACGACCTCATACTCGTCCTGAGACTGATTGAACGCCTGGATCAGTTCCAGAAGCTTTTCCTCGTGCTGATCGGTATAGGTGTGCCAATAGACGATCTTCGTCTTTTCGGAAGGGGGCTCATTCTTTTTCTGTCCGCAGCCGATGATCATCGTCACCAGCATAGCCATGCAAAGAATGGCTGCAAGGATTTTTTTAGTTTTCATAGTGTGCTCCTTCATTAGTTTTTTATATGAACGCCGGATGGCATCCATTACTCAGTCAAACCGTATCCAAGTACGCCGCCAGTTCGTCCAGCGTGGCTAACGTCCGGTCACATACCGGAGGATCGATACCCGCGTAGGGATTCATCCAGACAGTTTTTCCGCCCAACGCTGCAATGGGCATCAGATCGTTAAATGCATGATCTCCGATGGAGATCAAATTCTCCGGGTGCTCCAGCAGAGTCGCATCCGTTCTGCGCAAGCTGTCGATCATTTCATAGGGTTTGTGCGCGTTGTAGCAGATGGTGGAAAACACTCCGGAAAAGTCCAACTGACGCAAAAACTCCTCCACCGTCTGTTCATAGGAATTGCTCATCAGGATCACACGGCAGCGGCTTTGCAAGGAAATAATAGCCCCGCGCAGCCGCGGATTCCCATGCATTCCCGCCTGCTCCATACATTGGCGTGTCTGGCGATATACCGCATTGGATCTGTCTTCATCCAGACATCCCATAGCCATACCCAGCAGCGCCAGCACCGCCCACGCATCTCCCAGGTAGATAATGTCCTTTCTCTCCAGAGCCTGCTCAAAGGTCACTTCCGGGCACAATTGCAACTCCAGCCGCTCTGCCAGTTCATCGGGGCTCTGTGCCTCTACCGGGGTGGTTTTATAAAAATGATTCATATGCAACTGCTTGCCGGAAAAAATCCTTTCGGCCAGCGCCACCAACTCGCGTTCCCATTCCACATATGCCGTACCGGTTACCAGCGCGTGTATGTAATCCCGATGGAAAACCGTATTATGATAAATGGTTCCATCCAGATCAAAAATAACTGTTCTATCGGATCGCTGCATAGGGAACCTCCTCATCCGAATGATTGATTTCAGTATACTACAGCATATCCCGAAAATTTTCCACTTTTCTGTGTAATTATAATCTTTTCGGCAAAAACCGAGTTCCGGCAGAACCGCTCTATTCGTTTGGCCGCTATCGATTCAGGCGCATAAGGACCATTACAAACTCCCGGATCCTGTGGCCGGCAGTATGAACTGTCTCCGTAGCGAGTTGAACAGCAATAATATCACACCGAAATGAAAACTTTGACCGCCGACCAACCGGGAGCATTCTTCCGGGAAGCTAGGGAAACAGGCGCGTATTTTGCCTTACCATTTCCCCAACACTCCCTCAAAATACCGGTAAAGACTGGAGACGCTTACCATTCCCATTCACTTATGCTTTGCCAGCATACCGGCAAGGGCACGCTGGGGCGTTGTATGCTGTAAAGCTGCCGCTGTCTTAAATGCACCCAGCCGGTCCGGATCATCCCCGGTGTATTCTTTGGTTTTCCGTTTCAAGGTATCAGCACAGAGCCGTACCTGTTCATCAAAAACGGCATTGACTTCATTTTGTGTAATATGGCATCCCTCCTAACTGAAAACAGCCGGCTGGATTTCTCCAATCGGCTGTCTGGCTTAATCATTTATTCTGCAATGGTATAATGGGTGTTTCGTGCTTTTCCTTTCTGTTCTAACAAGTTAGTTTTTACCATTTTTCGGATCACTCTGGCGGCAGTAGAAGCGCTTACTTCAAGCAATCCTATCACATCATTTCTTGTAATTGCACCATGTTTTCTGGCATATTCCAATATTTTTTCTTCTTCGTCACTTAGCTCTTTTTCAGTATGAACCGTAACCGGTGTGCCGGATTTCGTTTTTACAGTTGCATTTTCTGTTTCGTATTTTGCGTTGATATTAGGCAATATGATCTTAAAGGCATTTTTCGTGGTTTCAATCACAGGCTTTACCTGCATACTTTGGGTATTTTATTTTCGAAAATATCAGCGCCCTTTTTGAAAAATGCAGTTTCAAAAAGGGCGCTGCTTGCCATCTTGGTTTCCAAATACAGTAAAGAGGGGGTTCGAATCTGTCCAAACACCCCCAAATAGCGTTTGGCATCTATAGAATTATCAGAGAAATTTCGAGCTCAAAAAGCCCGGAAACGGTTGATGCCACTGGCTTTTCGCCAGTGGCATCTATACCGTTTGGATTTTATGGCACGCCGTGAGGGATTCGAACCCCCGGCCTTCTGGTCCGTAGCCAGACGCTCTATCCAGCTGAGCTAACGGCGCATGTCCTCTCAGACAGCTTTGTTATGTTACCACAGCTTTTTGAAAAATGCAAGAGGAAATTCCATTTTTTCAAAAATTTTTTTGGTCTCCGGCCTGGGCAAAGAAAAACCAGAGAACCGCTGCGGAACGGCTCTCTGGTCTCTCTTTATGGTATGGAGGATTGGATGAAAAGAAGTTATTGTCTCTTGCAAGTATGATAATACGGGAATGTTGTTAACAAAACCAGCATCCTTTGTTACAAAAGTCTGAATTCTATCCCTCTCCGCTGTTTTTTAGATGGTCTCCACCTTCAAAAGGTTTGTGGTGCCGGGTTTTCCGTTAATGAGGCCAGCGGTGATGATGACCTCGTCCCCAGCCGACAGGCTGAGCCGCTCCTTGGCGGCCTTCTTCGCAGTATAAAACAGTACATCGCTGGAGGGCACCTCCTCGCACATCATGGGCAGCACCCCCCAGCTGAGGCTCAGCATCCGCCAAGTCCGCTCATTTGTGGTAATGCCCAGAATATCCACAGGGGGACGGAACCGTGACACCATACGTACCGTCCGTCCCGACAGGGAGCAGGCTACAATGGCCTTGGCGCCCAGGTCAATGGACATGGCGCAGGTTGCGTGGGAGATGGCGTCCACTGTATTATGGATGGGGAACTCCGTCTTCCAGAACCGCTTGTCGTAGTGGATGTCCCCCTCGGTATGCTCCACAATCCGGGCCATGGTGGCCACCGCCTCCACCGGGTGCTTGCCGGCGGCGGTTTCCCCGGAGAGCATGACGGCGCTGGTACCGTCATAGACGGCGTTGGCCACGTCAGATATCTCCGCCCGGGTGGGACGGGGATTATAGATCATGGATTCCAGCATCTCTGTGGCGGTAATGCTGCGCTTGCCCAGTTCCCGGCAGGTATTGATCAGCATCTTCTGAATGGCAGGGAGTTTTTCAAAGGGCACCTCCACCCCCAGGTCGCCCCGGGCTACCATTACCCCGTCACAAACCTGGCAGATCTCCTGGATGTTGTCGATGCCGGCCTGGTTTTCGATCTTTGCAATGATGCCGATGGGCTTATCCGTGTGCTGGGCCAAAAATGCCTTGATATCCAAAATATCCTGTTTCCGGGAGACAAAGGAGCAGGCGATATAGTCCACATCGTTCTCCAGTCCCAGCAACAGATCCGCTTTGTCCTGCTCGCTGAGGTAGGCCTGATTCATCACCTTGTTGGGAAAACTCATGGACTTGTTGTTGGAGGTTTCGCCCCCCACCAGCACCCGGCACCTGGCCTCCGTATCCGTCAGGGCCTCCACCTTGAACACCAGAAGGCCGTTGTTCAGGAGAATATTGTCCCCCACAGAGAGGTCCTCAATAAGGCCCGGATAGCTGACGGACACCCGCTCCTGGTTGCCGACTACCTGCTCCGTGGTGAAGGTGAAGCTGTCCCCCTCCCTCAGCACGATGCTGCCATTCTCAAAGGTACGGATCCGGTACTCGGGACCCTTGGTATCCAGCATAATGGCGATAGGCAGATTCAGCTTTTCCCGCACCCGCTTAATCAAATCCATCTTTGCCTGCTGCTCAGCGTGAGTCCCGTGGGAAAAATTCAGGCGGGCTACATTCATCCCCGCCAGACACATCTTTTCCAGCGTTTCCTCGTTATCGCTAGCCGGCCCGATGGTACAAACAATCTTAGTTTTCCGCATATTTTCCAGCGTCCTTTCCATATTTGGTCACAACCAGTATAGTGCATTCCCCGGAAGATGTAAAGCGGCGGAATGTAAAGAGCCCGTAAGAAATCCCCAAAACAACAGTACATCCAAGACCGCTGGTTTTCCCCTCCAAAGCGGACGCCAGTACGCCGCCTCCAGATGTGCGGACTGAGACAAGGCGCCTGAGATCTCCGGCCTCAGCCCCGGCCCAGCACCTCCCGCCGGATATACTCCAGCGTGCGCTCCTCTCCCTGGTCCCGCAGCAGGAGCAGCAGGCGCTCCAGCAGCGCGGCGGTGTTGGGATGGATCATATAGTGGTCCCGGGAGTGATCATAGTACAGCCACGGAGAGGCGTCGGTGTACTTCTCCTTCTGGTAGATGCGGCTGGCAGCCACCCGGTCGCAGAACATCTCCACCACATAGTTCACCGGCATTTCCATACCGCCCATGCGGCCGTTCTGGCTGGGATCATAGTCAATCCAGTACTCCAGATGGTGCTTGTTGCGCCCCTTATGGTGCAGCCAGGCGGAGGAGACACCGGTCTCCAGCCGCTCGGCCTCGTTAGGGCTGCGGTTGCCCTGGTAATATTTTGCCCCCACCCGAAACTCCGTGGGGCCGTACTTGCTCAGATCATGGAGCAGGCCCTGGCGGTAGAGGCCCACCCGGAAGCAGTAGCGCATGACCAGCAGCTTGTGGGCCGTAATGGTCTTAAAGTGCCCCCACCCATTTGCCAACGCCATCGCCTCCTCTAAATCAGCTGCTGACCATTGATGGTCAGCTGGAAGCGGAGGCCCAGCCGCTCCGCCGCCCGGCGGCAGAGGAGCATCCGCTTCATAAAGATCTCAAAAAAGTCCATCACAGAACTGAAATGGGTATCCACCGCCAGTTCCAGCCGGGCCACCCGCTCCTCTGTCAGCACCCGCAGCTGGCTGTGCTCCACGGAGTAGTTCACCCGGTCGTGGATATCAAAAGTGGCGATATCACGGTTGCGGACCCGGTTGCGGCGCACGTCGGACTTATCCGCCAGGATCAGAGCCGCCGCCACCGCGTTCACAGGCACGCCGGTGCCCTCATCGTGGTTTCCAATGGCGGTCACTACGGTGGCAATATCAGCGGCGGCCATATCCATGTGGTCCAGAATGCGGAAGGCCATGACCGCGCCGCTTTGGGAGTGATCCACCCGGTTGACCAGGTTGCCGATATCGTGGAGATAGGCGGCAACCCTGGCCAGTTCAATCTGGTGGCTGTCATAGCCCAAAATCTCCAGGATCTCCCCCGCTACTTCCGCCACCCGGCAGACATGGGGAAAGCTGTGCTCCGTAAATCCAAGGGCGGAGAGAGACTCATCCGCCCTGGTAATATAGGTGTTGATATCCGCGTTTTTCCGCAGTGCCTCATACGTGACCATACCGCTACCTCCCGTCTCCCTTCGGCCTGTCCACCGACGGCGTCAACTGTCGCTTATAGGATAACTGATTTTACTCTTTTTGCGTCTGCAGGCGCAAACTCTGCGATACTTTTCCACAAGCCGATGACAGCCGCGTTGCAGTTATCATACCACATTTTTTTTACTTTGCAAAGAGGCGCCTCCTGAAAAAGAATTTTCTTCAAGGTGCCTTGACATCCTTTCAGAAGGGCGTATAATAGTGGCTATATTTGGAAAGAGAGAGGATGCATTTGAAGCTGATATTCCGCTACATGCGCCCCCATGTAAGGCAGATCAGCCTGAGTATGACGCTCAAGGCCATGGCTGCCATGGGAGAACTCCTGATTCCCTTCGTTCTGGAGTATATCATTGACCACGTGGTGCCCAGGGGCCTTCTGCCGCCGGTATTTCTGTGGGGCCTGGCCATGATTGCCATTGCCGTGGCGGTACGGCAGCTGAATATTGCAGCCAATCGCAGCGCCATCGGGGTATCAAAGGAGTGCATCCGGCAGCTGCGGCAGGAGCTCTTTGTCCGCACCGCTCACCTCTCCGGCCACCAGACGGACGCCTTCGGCCTTCCGTCCCTGATCTCCCGCATGACCTCGGACTCCTACAATGTGCAGAACTTTATGACCTCCATCCAGACCATTGGCATTAAAGCCCCCATGATGCTGGTGGGGGGCATTGTGATCACCCTGGCCATGGATGTGGCCCTGGCCTCCATTTTGTGCATCATGGCGCCGCTGATGATCGTAGCCGTCACTATGGTCTCCCGCCGTGGCATCCCGCTGTACGACAACGTCCAGCGGAAGCTGGACACCATTGTGCGGGTTATGCGGGAGAATATCACCGGCATCCGGGTGGTGAAGGCCCTGTCCAAGCGGGACTTTGAGGAGCGCCGCTTCCGCCAGGCCAACGAGGATCTTACCAGCAGCGATCTGAAAGCCAGCATTGTCATGGCTATTCCAGGCCCCTCGGTGCAGATGTGTCTGAATCTGGGGCTGATCCTGGTGGTTATTGTGGGGGCCAACCGGGTCAACGCGGGGGCTATGAAGCCCGGTGTTATTCTGGCCTTTCTCACCTATTTTAATATGATCCTCCAGGGTGTTATGGCCTTCAACCGCATTTTTATGCTGCTGTCCAAGGCCTCCGCCTCCGCCGACCGTATCGGGCTGGTGCTGGACACCGGTGAGGACCAGCCGGTGCTGCCCCTGACCAGGGAGCGGCAGAGCGGCTCCGGTGCCCTGCTGGAATTTGACCACGTCTCCTTTACCCACGCCGCCGGCGAGGGGGAGGCCAGCGCCGCCTCCTTCGCGGGGGGACAGCGGGCGAAGTGCTTAGACGACGTCAGCTTCCAGGTGTTCCGGGGCGAAACCCTGGGTATCATCGGTGCCACCGGATCGGGAAAAACCACCATTATCAACCTCCTCATGCGGTTTTATGACGCCGATGAGGGCGGGGTGTATGTGGATGGCCGGGACGTACGCACCTATGGTATGGACGAACTCCGCCGCCGCTTCGGCGCGGCCTTTCAGAACGACGTGATTTTTGCCGACACTCTGGCGGAAAACATCTCCCTGGGCCGCGATCTGACCCCGGAGGACATCCACCGGGCTGCGGAGGACGCCATGGCCGCCGATTTCATTGCCGAAAAGCCCGGCCAGTACGAGTATATGGCGGACATCAAGGGGGCCAACCTGTCCGGCGGGCAGAAGCAGCGTATTCTCATCGCCCGGGCCCTGGCCATGCGGCCTGAGATCCTCGTGCTGGACGACGCCACCTCTGCTCTGGACTATAAGACCGACGCCAGCCTGCGCCGGAATATCCGCACCCACTACCAGGGCGTCACCTCTATCATCGTCGCCCAGCGGATCAGTTCCATCCTGGGAGCCGACCGCATTCTGGTGCTGGACGAGGGGCGGGTCATCGGCTACGGCACCCATGAACAGCTATTGGACGCCTGTCCCGTCTATCTGGACATTTACCAGTCCCAGATGGGCGCGCTGGCCTGAAAGGAGGGAACCGCTTATGCCTCCCCATAGAAACACCAAAAAGGAGAAGCCCAGGGACGCCAAAGGCACCCTCCGGCGGATTCTCCACTACGTGATGGACTACAAGGCGGCGCTGCTGGGCATTATCGCCCTGGTCCTGGTGAGCAATGTACTGAACCTGCTGGGGCCCAGCATGGCGGGCAAGGCCATCCGGGCGGCTGACGCCGGGGCGGGAGCCGTGAACTTTACCCTAGTATATTACTATGCCAAGCGGATGTTCATCTGCTACCTGGGATCCTCCCTGCTGACCTTCGTGGTGAACATCTCCATGATGCGCACCGGACGGCTCATCGCCCGCAAAATGCGCAACGACGTATTCTGCAAGCTGCTGTCCATGCCCGTATGCTACTTTGACCAGAACCAGGCCGGCGACATCATCAGCCGTGTCTCCTATGACATCGACGTCATCAGCACCTGTCTCTCTACCGACATTGTCCATATCCTCACCAGCGTGGTGACGGTGACGGGCTCCTTTCTCATGATGGCCATTATCAGCCCGCCCCTGATGGGCATCACCCTTGTGACCATCCCCCTGGCCATTTTCTATACCCGGCGGATGAACAAAATCACCCGCCCTCTTTTCGCCCGCCGCTCCGCCATGTATGGGAAAATGAACGGCTTCGTGGAGGAGCAGTTTTCCGGGCTGAAAACCATCCTGGCCTACGCCCATGAGGACCACGTCAGCGAAAAGTTCAACGCCATCAACCAGGAGACGGCGGAGGCCTACCGGGCCGCCACCCAGACCGCCATGCGGGTCGGCCCCACCATCGGCTTTATCAACAATCTGGGCCTGGCTCTGGTGGGCATGGTGGGCTCCGCCCTGTACCTGGGCGGCATCATTGACCTGGGCCAGATCTCCTCCTTCATCCTGTATTCCCGGAAATTTTCCGGCCCCATTAACGAGATCGCCAACATTACCAATGAGATCTACTCTGCCCTGGCTGCGGCGGAACGGGTATTTCACCTGCTGGACGCCCGGGAGGAGCCGGCGGACCTGGTGGAGGCGGAGCCGCTGGAGGATGTAAAGGGCCAGGTGGAACTGGACGACGTATCCTTTGGCTACCTGCCGGGGCGCACCATTCTGCGGGACTTCAGCCTGCTGGCCCAGCCCGGCCAGCTGATTGCCATCGTGGGTCCCACCGGAGCAGGAAAAACCACCATCATCAACCTGCTCATGCGCTTTTATGATACGGATGAGGGGCAGTGCCTGGTTGACGGCCATGGGATGTACCGCCTGACCCGGGACAGCCTCCGACGGGCCTACGCCATGGTGCTGCAGGATACCTGGCTCTTCCGGGGCACCATCTACGAGAACATCGCCTACGGCAAGGAGGGCGCCACCATGGAGGAGGTGGTGGCCGCCGCCAAGGCCGCCCGCATCCACTCCTACATCATGCAGCTGCCCCAGGGCTACGACACCGTTATCAGTGAGGATGGCGGCAACATCTCCAAGGGACAGAAACAGCTGTTAACTATTGCCCGGGCCATGCTCTACAACGCCCGGATGCTGATACTGGATGAGGCCACCTCCAACGTGGACACCACCACCGAGCGGCATATCCAAAAGGCCATGCGCCGGCTGATGGCGGACAAGACCTGCTTCGTCATTGCCCATCGCCTGTCCACCATCCAAAACGCGGACAAGATCCTGGTCATCGACCAGGGACGCATTGTGGAGCAGGGCACCCATGACCAGCTGATGGCCGGGCGGGGCGCCTACTACAGGCTGTACGCGGCTCAGTTTGAATAAAACAGGAAAAACTGCGTATAAAAGGAGGGACCGGCAACAGCCGGTCCCTCCTTTTGTCCCGTGGGAACCTTTACAGGCTCTTCTCGTAGGACTCGATCATCTTCTTGACCATCTGACCGCCGACAGAGCCGGCTTCACGGGAAGTCAGATCGCCGTTGTAGCCCTGCTTGAGGTTGACGCCAACCTCGCCAGCGGCCTCCATCTTGAACTTGTCCATGGCCTCCCGGGCCTCAGGGACGTTAATGCGGTTGTTCTTCTTAGACATGATCTCTTTTCTCCTTCTCCATTTTTTAACTTTGCGGCGGCGCTGTGCCGCTGCATCGGGTTCGGGCGGAGATCCGCTCTCCTCCTGATACCTCGTGCCGCGATGCGGAGCAGAGTTCGTTTGTCTCCGCCCTTTGTCGCACCCATAGCATTTGCATCGCATCCATTTCTATGCGACAGGAATAGACGGTAATTTTTGCAACATTGCTGCAAAAAACGTCATGCGCCTGGGACGAACCGCCACAGGGGGCAGGCCGTCCGGCGCATGAAGCGTTTATCTCCGCAGACCTAGATATCTGCAGACTTTTCTTTCAGAACCCGCCCTCCACGGCGGCGCGCAGCTATTTTACGAAAGGCCCCGCTCGCGCCCGCCCCCACTGTTCCTTTCCGCGCCTATCGGCCCAACAGGACAGGCTGCAGCTGGCGGCCGGACAGGGCCTGATGGACAGTTTCGCCGATAAGGGTAAAATCCGCCATCAGGGAGCAGGGCTTCCTCTGGGGATCATCCTGCCCAAAAGGCACAAAATAGTAGTTCTTCCGGCAGAGCAGTTCTCCCACATTCCGCGCCGCACCGCTCAGCCCGTCGTTGGACGCCATGGCAATCACCACAGGGCGGTCGTTGCGCAAGTGGGCCTTGGCTGCCATTGTCACCGCTGTATCCGTAATGCCTCCGGCCAGCTTGCCGATAGTATTGCCTGTGCAGGGGGCGATTACCAGCACATCCAGCAGCCCCTTTGGGCCAATGGGCTCCGCCTCCTGCACGCTGCCCATGATCGTGTGCCCTGTGATCCGCTCCACAGCGGAGAGCAGTTCCTCCGCCGTACCGAAGCGGGTGTCTGTGTACTGGCATACCTCCGAGACAATGGGCAGCACATTCTCGTACTCCCCGCACAGCTTCTCCAATTCCCGCAGCACCTTGTCATGGGTACAGAAGGAACCGCATAATGCAAATCCCACTCGCTCTGTTCTCAAATGGGCTCACCTCGTTCTTCCAATATGTGATAGATACTATCCCGAATCACCGCGGCAGCGGCCAGGGGCGCCGTTCGCCCTGGCAGACCTCCCGCCTGGATTACCTGCCGCCCCAGTCGTCGGGCTGCCTCCAAATCCGTGCCGAAGGGTGGGGAGGCAAGTTCCAGAATCACGCAATGCTCCCCCGTCTCCGCCAGCAGCGCGGCATCCAGGATTCGAGAAGGGATGGTATTGAACACCAGATCAAACTGCCCCAGCCGCCCCTGCAAATCCCCTGTGGAGAGGCTTTCACAGCCCATAGCGGCAATGCCGGCCAGGTCTTTGTACCGTCTGGCCGTAGCCGTCACCCGGGCCCCCAGGGCCCGCAGGCGCCAGGACAGCTGCCTGCCGATGCGGCCAAACCCCAGCACCAGGCAGCGGCTGCCTAAAATTGTCCCCTCCGTGGCCTCCATGGCCAGCTGGATGGCTCCCTCCGCCGTCACCGCCGCGTTGGCCGTCTGTGTCTCCTCCCGGTCATAGTAGTCCAGCAGCGTCAGTTCAAAATCTGTCAGAAGCCGCCGGGGTAGATCCCCTGTGAGGCCGCCCAGCAACAGCTGAGAACCCCGGATCCGGGGCCACAGGACCTCCGGCTGCAGCGTGGTGTCTGTCAGCGGCAGATACAGCTCCTTTCCCCGGCAAACCGGCAGAGGCAGAAGCAACAGTTCTCTCTCCAGGGCGCGATCCAGCGGCACGGCGTTGGGACCGCTCCCCTGCTCCAGCCCCCAAGTGACCACATCCCGCCCATCCTTTAGCAGCAGCTGTGCAAGGCGCACCTGGCGCAGATCACCGCCCAAAAGGGCCAGCCTTCGTTCCATACCACACATCCCCCCTCTGTCTCAGTCTATGCGCCCTTTGACAAAGGGGAACCACCGCCGCCGCACCATCAAAAAAATCGCCGCGGAACAGCATTCCGCGGCGATTGATCACTACCTGACCGATTACATCTTCTCCAGACTCTCCAAATCCAGGACGAACACCACTGCTCCCCCCACCTGTATCTGCACCGGCATCATCGGCAGTACGGGTCCGGAGGTACCGGAGTGAAGGTTCATGCTGGAGTAGGCCAGCTGCTGCCTGTTGCCGGCGCAGCGCCGCAGAATGTCCATTACACGCTCCAGCTTTGCCGCGTCCACGCCGATCATAATCGTTACACTCTTCTTTTTTAAAAATCCGCCGGTGGAACTGAGGATGGTGGCGGAAAATCCGCTCCGATTCAACTCATCCACCGTCCCGGCGTAGTCCTCCCCCTGGAGCACCGCCAAAACCAGTTTCCGCTCCCTTTTTTTGTTCTCCTCGCCCATGGTGTTCACCTCATTTCGTCCTGTGGGGCCCTGAGCCCCGCTCTTACTTAATATTATATTCCCCTCGCCGCCATTTGCAATGGGCAATTCCGGAAATTTATGCCATCTCAATGCCCCGTGGCAAATTCCAACACCGTTTGAATCCTCCGGTTACGCCATTTGTCAAAATGTGGTATGCTGATCAAAATCAGCCATAGGAGGCACCCATGGATTTTCCTTACCTGCTCTTTGGCGCAGACAATACGCTCTTCGACTTTGACGCCGCTGAACGGAACGCCCATCAGATTTTGCTATGCAAAAGCATAGCAAAATGGCCATGTGCCGCTGAAAGCGGCATGGCCTAAAAATCCGGGCGCGTGGGCCGGGACGGCCCACATGCGCGTAAACCTTCATGCGTATCGCTTTTCCCAATTTTGGTGGTGCTCTGCCTGCGCATGAAGGTTTATGCCGGAAACATGGCAGAGACTTCCACGTTTTGTTTTGACGCAGGATAAGCGAATACTGTCTGGCCCCGCAATACTTTGGCCAAAATCCATTCCACCCCCTTCCCGCTGGGGGCAATCTTCCGGGACCGCTCACCCCATTTTCAGGATCTCCCGTTTCAGGCGGTTGATGATCCGCTTCTCCAGCCGGGAGATATAGGACTGGGAGATACCCAGCTTATCCGCCACCTCCTTCTGCGTCTGCTCCTTTCGCCCGCCCAGGCCGAAACGGAGGACAATAATCTCCCGCTCCCGGGCCGACAGCTTTCCAATGGCCTGATCCAGCAGCTGCCGGTCCACATCCGCCTCAATGGGGCGCATTACCGTGTCCCCATCTGTGCCCAGCACGTCGCTGAGCAGCAGTTCATTGCCGTCCCAGTCCGTATTCAGCGGCTCATCCAAACTCACCTCGTTGCGCTGGCAGGCGTTCTTTCTGAGATACATGAGAATCTCATTTTCAATACACCGGCTGGCATAGGTAGCCAGCTTGATGCTCTTGTCCGTTTTATAGGTGCCCACGGCTTTGATCAGGCCGATGGTACCAATGGAAATCAGGTCTTCAATATTAATACCCGTATTTTCAAACCGGCGGGCAATGTACACCACCAGGCGGAGGTTCCGCTCAATCAGGATCTGGCGGACCGTCTCCTCTCCGGTATCCAGGCGGGCCAGCAGCGCCGCCTCCTCCTCCCGGCTCAGTGGGGGCGGCAGGGTGTCGCTGCCGCCGATGTACATGATCTTCCCAGGCCGCACCAGTCCCAGCCGGGCCAGCAGGGCAAGCAGCGCCCTGACCCAGTTACGCAGCATGGCGATTTTCCCTCCTCTCGTTTCCGCCCCACAGGGCCCCATAGCCGCCGCCGTCGGACACAGGTCCGGGAGACAGGGCCACGGTCAGCCCCGCAAGCGTCTCTCCCCCAATGACCGCCTGGTCCACCCGCAGGCACAGCAGCAGTCCCCCCGCAACCCCTACCGCACGGTAGGGGATCAGGCGGAATCGCCCACCCTCCAGGGTATTCAGGATCTCCAGCGCCCCCGCCGGGCCCAGAGCCTCCAGACGGCGCAGCACCGCCCGCTCCCGGTCGCTCCAGAGCGGGTCCAGAGCCTGCCAATGGGCCACCAGCACCGGCCGTCCGGTAACAGGGTCTGTCAGGGTGTGGCCCGTATCCAAAAGGGCGGTAAAGCCGGCGCTGCGGCCAGATCGTTCCAGCCGTCCCTCCGTCAGTTCTCCCCGCAGCGCATGACGGGCGCCGCCGCGAAACACCACAGAGAGTACCAGGTAGCAGGCGCCCCCCGCCGCCAGGCACACCCATCCATTCAGTTCAGCCGCCCCCCCCTGTTCCGCCGGCAGGCGTGCCAGGGCCAGCATTATGCCGCCCAGCGTACAGGAAAGGGTTAGAAACAGCAGATACCTTCGCAAAAACGCCCCCTCCCGGCCAAAAGCCAGCAGCACAAGTCCCGCCGCCACAGCCAGCTGGAGCGCTGCCGCCGGAAAAAGCGGCGGCAGCGTACACAGCGCCCCGTATGTACCGCCCAGCACCGCCGCCGCCAGCAGCCGCCGCCAGCGCACCACAAGACCGGAGAGGCGGGCCGTCACATACAACGCCCCAGCATCCGCAACGGCGTTGAAGAAAAACACCAGATCCAAATAAACTACCATGCCCCGTCCCCCCTTCCGCCATAGTATAGCCCTGTCCCGGGGGAAAATCCCGTCGCATTAGGGGCCTGGGATGGGAAAAACAGGGCCGCCCGGACCAGTGGTCCGGGCGGCCCTCAGGCTGTTTGGGAATTGTCCTTTTCCCTGGGAAATGCCTTACCATATCTCATTTGTTCAGTACAAAATCCAGATACACCGGGTTGTGGTCGCTCCAGAGAAAGCCCGTGTCCGATACGCCGCTGTCCAGTACCGTCACATTCCCGGACACCACAAAGCCGTCCACCGTCACCAGATAACTCTCCGGGCCATAGGGCCGGTCCGCATTGCGGCAGGAGGCTGCCGGATCTCCCTGGTTAAAGGGGGCCACCACGGTCAGCCCCTCCGGCACCAGCTGCGCCGGAATGGGCTGAGCCCAGGTGTAGGCCGGGCCGGAGACGCCGAAAATCTGGTCAGAATCTCCCAGCAGGTCTTTATTGAAATCCCCGCCGGCTACAGCCCAGTTTCCCTTCTGATATTCCCCGGCCATATCCGAAAAAAGCAGCCGCAGCTGTTCCTCGGCAATAATGCCGTCGGAGGTATAGGCGGAGAGGTGCAGGTTATAGAGCACCAACTCCCCCGCCTCCCCCGGCACAGAGATGCGCTGTACGGAGTAGCACCGGTCGCAGTCCACCAGCTTCATGGCCCCCTCCTCAACAGGAAGTTGCCGCCGGAGGGCAGAGACAATGGGATAGCGGGAAAACGTAACCTGCCCCGCCTGATTGGCCCCATGGGGCTCCAGCAGCGGCCAGAAGAGGAAGGGGCTGTCATAGTTCTGGGCGAAGGTGCTGTCATATCCGGCCCCCAGGGCGGTGCGGACCATCTCCAGTTCGTCCACATGGTGGCTGCGGGTACCGTCCACATCCACCTCCTGAAGCAGCAGAAAATCCGGTGACAGGTCCCGGGCAGCCGCCATGGCGCCGCCCACATTCTCGTAGACGGCCTCAGCAGATCTGGCCCGGCTCTCCTGGCCGCCATCCATAAAAAAGCTGTAGTCCGCGCTGTAGGCCCCAAAGCCAATATTATAGGAAACCGCCCGGCAGGGTGTCTCCACCGCCAGAGTCTCCTGCTCCGGCTCCGCCGCCTTCAGCACCTCCAGAGGCAGATTGTCCTCCACCCGGTAATAGCTGAGCAGCACATAAGACACGTAGGCCCCTGCCGCCAGCACCAGCGCCAGCAGAACCCATAGCCCGGCCCGCAGGACTCTTCTCATTTCCCGCTGCGCTCCTTTCCGGTTATCTTATCCACATCCAAGCGGTATACCGCCGTCCGCTCCAGCAGCGCCGCGGCATAGGCGTCGAACTGATCCATCAGGTCCGGACAATAGCGCCGGGATATAGCCGCCAGAGCCGCCAGCCTCTCAGCCGGATCTGTCACCAGGGACGCCGTTCCCCGCAAAACGGCCGAGCGGTAATTTGCCGCAAAATAGGCCGGCTCCACCGCCGACACGGCACTCATCGTCACCTCCGGCCAGGCGGCCAGGCACGCCCGCTTCTTTCCCTCCAGGGCACAGTGGAAGTACACCCGCTGACCAACCCGGGCCGGACTGATGGGCACGCCGTAGCCGCCCTCCCCGTCCCGCATGCTGAGCACACTGTGGCTGGCCTGGTCAAATACCGCCCAGGCAAAATCCGCGTCTCTGGCCCGATCCTCTCTGCGCATCGTCACGCCTCCTGTTTTCTCTTAGGATTTCGCCGACAGATCCCGCTCCACCCGGAGAATCGTCCAGGCGGGCACCGGTTTTGGCAGGCGCATCTGGAACATCATCTGGGGATGCCGCGGCTCCAGCAGTTCATTTCCCCCCTTATCCACCATCACCGGGGCGGAAAACGCGAAGGGCCGCAGGTCCGGCCCCACCGCCTCTACCCTGTCCCCGGCTGAAAACTTGTTGCGGAGTGTCAGTGTAGCCAAGCCCGTCTCATCGCAGGCAGTGACAAGGGCAACCACCTGCCACTCCCGAATATACCTGGCGTTTTCCACATACTGACCTGGAGGACCGTAGTAGAATCCCGTGGCGTAATGGCGATGGCTGACGCGATCCACCTCGTCCCGCCACACCGGGTCCGGCGTCTCTCCGGCGGCCACGGCGTCGACGACATGGCGATAGGCTCCCGTCACCACAGCGGCATAGTAGGCGCTCTTGGCCCGCCCCTCGATCTTCAGGCTGGAGAGGCCCGCGTCCATCAAATCATCCACATGGTCAATCATACACATGTCCCGTGAGTTGAGAATATAGCTTCCCTTCTCATCCTCAAACACCGGGAAATATTCCCCGGGCCGCTTTTCCTCCATAAGGGCGTACTGGTAGCGGCAGGGCTGGGCGCAAGCGCCCCGGTTGCTGTCCCGCCCTGTCATATAGTTGCTGAGAAGACACCGCCCCGAGTAGCTGACGCACATGGCCCCATGGACAAAGGCCTCCAGTTCCAGGCCCGCCGGCGTTCTGGCCCGGATCTCCCGGATCTCCTCCAGACTCAGTTCCCTTGCCAGAATCACCCGGCTGGCGCCCAGATCATACCAGGCGGCGGCCGAGGCATAGTTCGATACGCTGGCCTGGGTACTGATATGCCGCTGACAGCGGGGGGCGTACCGCCCCGCCAGGGTGAAAGCCCCCAGATCCGCCACAATCAGCGCATCCACACCCGCCGCATCCAGCCTCTCCAGATGCGCAGGCAGGCAGTCCACTTCCCCGTTCCGGGGCATTGTGTTCACCGTCACATGGACACGCACGCCGTGTCCGTGGGCAAACCTTACCGCCTGGGGTAACTCCTCATCAGAGAAATTGCCGGCAAAGGAGCGCATTCCAAAACTCTCCCCCGCCAAATACACCGCGTCGGCCCCGTAGAGCACCGCCATCCGCAGCCGCTCCATATCCCCCGCCGGAGCAAGCAATTCCGGTTTTTGTCTGTGCACCATAACTCAGTTCCCCAGGCCAGCCTGCACTGCGTTGTGCTGGGCCAGCGTTTCGCTGAAAATGTGTTTACCATCGCTGCCCAGGACGTAATAATAGTAGTTGGTCTGGGCGGGCTGCAGGGCAGCCCGGATAGACGCCATGCCGGGATTGGCAATGGCCGTGGGGGGCAGGCCGGTGTGCTGATAGAGGTTGTAGGGGCTGTCCAGGGTGGCATAGTCCTCCTGGGTAATGGCCCGGCCCGCAGCGTAAACCAGAGCGGCATCAATCTGCAGCAAATGGGCCGTCTCCCCCGCGTTCTCCAGGCGGTTATAGATAACGGAGGCGATCATCTCCCGGTCGCTGCCGTCGGTTTCCTTCTCGATGAGGGAGGCGATAATGATAATCTCCCGCAAATCGTAGTTCTGGCTCTCCAGCAGGGCTGAGAAGTCCTCATTGGCATAAATGCGGCTGCTGAAGTTGTCGATAAGCCGCTCCAGCGCGTGGGCGGCATTCTCCCCCACATAGAACTCATAGGTGTCGGGGTACAGATAGCCCTCCAGGCGGCTGACACTGCCAAGGTTCTCGTTATCGATAAAGGCGTAGCTATCGTAGATATGATTTGCGGCCGCCTCCCGCAATTCCTCCGCCGTGTTGACCCCGTTCTCCGCCAGCAGCGCAATGGTCTGCTCCACTGTGTAGCCCTCGGGAATCGTGACCTTCACCGTCTCCAGCTGACTGACGCTGCGGCTGGGAATCATGCCGTAGATCAGAGCCCGGTAATCCATCTCCGTGTTCAGCTGGTAGACACCCACGCCGATCTTCTCATCGGCGTTCATCACCGAGGCAAACAGCCGGAAAAACCAGCCGTACTGAATCAGGCCCTCCTCTTTTAAAAGGCTCGTCACCTTGGACATGTCCACAGTTGTCACCATCTTTTTTGTGCCGTCGTCCTGCTCTACCTCCCTGGTACTGGTAATCCACTCCTCGGGAATCTCCACAGTGGCCTCCAGGGCCGGCTTATTGAGCGAGCAGAGGTCATTGGCCAGCATCCAGCCCACCCCTGCCAAAATGGCGGAGGAGGCAACGACAACCACCAACCACAAAATCACGCCCAGGAAGGGGTTGCCTCTTCTCCTTTTTTTCGCTTTTCCACCGCCCTGGCTGGGCCGGGAGGGGCTTCGCCCCCCGCTACCGCTCTGCTCCGCCTGTCGGCGGACCTGGCGGCCATCCCAACTGGTGGTGTGGTACCGGTCCTCTTGATTCATGGAAGAAATCTCCTCCTTTATCCTTCGTAAAAAAATTTTTTCAGGTCAAGCTGCCTTTTTCTCCTCCGCCACATAGGATAGTCCAGACTGATGAGTGAGGTGAAATCAAATGTGGAACAACGGTAACGACTGCGGCTGCCTGTGGATCATCCTGATTATCATCCTGCTGTGCTGCTGCTGCGGTGGCAACAGCTTCGGATGCGGCAGCAGCAACAACAACTGCGGCTGTAACTGCGGCTGCAACAACAACTGTGGCTGCTGCTGCAACAACAACTGCGGCTGCTGCTGCAACAACAACTGTGGCAACGACTGCTGCTGCTAAAGAGGAAAAATCTACATAGCAGGCGAAAAAGGGCGTTTGGCGCCCTTTTTCGCTTTGCCTTTTACAGCAGCGCCCCCACCAGGGACCAGACCTCCCTATGGATCTCCTCCGCCGGGCGCACCACGCCATCCCGGGCGCAGTCCACCAGCTGCCAGCCACAGCCCCGTGCAATCTCCCGGGCGCTGGCTCGGCAGGCGCGGAGATAGGCCTCGTCCCGCTCATGGATATCCGCCGCAACACCGGTGGCCGCCTCCCGGCGGCGCATCATCTCCTCGCTGAGTTCCGTCGGCAGATCCAGATACACCACCAGATCCGGTCTCGGCAGCCCCAGACGGTTGTACTCCAGGTCAAAAAGCCAATCCAGATACCCATCCCGCTCCCCAGCAGGCAGTTTGGACGCCTGATGGACGGCGTTGGAGGTGGTATAGCGGTTGGCCAGGATCAACTCCCCCGCTTCATAAGCCGCTCCCCAGTCCTCCTTGTAGGAGGCATAGCGATCCACGGAGAAAAGCACAGAGGCGGCATAGGCGCTTACATCCCCCGGCTTCTCCCCCAGCACTCCCGCCAGGTACAGCCGGGCCGGCTCGGCAAAGGGGTTGCCATAGCGGGGAAAATCAATCTCCCGGAAGGGCCGGTTCTCCTCCCGCAGGTGCCGGGCCAAAAGCCTGGCCTGGGTAGCCTTGCCGGAGCCGTCGGTTCCCTCAAAAACAATCAGCCGTCCGCTCATCTCCGGCACCCCCTCTCCCCCAGCACGTGGAGCAAAAACAGGGGCAGCTTCATCATCCGCCCTATACGGCTGGGGTTCTTCAACAGGCGGTGCAGCCACTCCAATCCCAGTTTCTGAAACGCCTCCGGCGCCCGCTGCACCTCCCCGGAAAATACGTCCAGGCAGCCGCCCAGCCCCACCAAAAGGCCTGCGCCGGTGGCCGGGCCGTTTTTACGCATCCATTTTTCCTGTTTAGGCGCCCCCAGACACACGAATACAACCGCCGGCGCCGCCGACCGGATAGCTTCCACCACCGGCCCGTCCTCCTGAAAGTATCCATCGTGGGTACCTACAATCCGCAGGCCCGGATACCGGCTCTGGAGCCGCTGTGCCGCCTGCTCCGCCACCCCGGGCCTGGCTCCCAGCAGGAAGAGCCCCTCCCCGCCCTGAGCCATGCGCTCCATGAGGGCCTGGGCAAACTCAATACCCGGCACCCGCTCCTTCAGCGGCGTACCCAGCAGCTTCGCCCCATAGATCACCCCGATGCCGTCCGCCAGCACCAGATCCGCCCCATTAATGGTCTCCATGGCCTCCTGATCCTCCCGGCAGACCTCCACGATCTCCGGGTTGGGCGTCACCACGTAGTGTGCGCCCACCGTGTGCATCAGGCGCATACCCTCCGCCACCGCCTGATCCAGGGTGACGTTGTCAAAGCCTACACCCAGTATATTGATCCGCATTTGGACTATCTCCTTCTATTGCCGTTTGGGCTCAGTATACCACGAAGCGGCCCGCTTGTCCACGGGAAAGACACCGCCTTACCGGTCCGCCCGGCGGGCCCGCCGCTGCTGGCGGCGGCGCAGGTGGGTACACCGCAGGTCCCGGGCCAGTTCGATACCCCGGCAGAGATCGCTCATCAGGTTGTACAGTTCGTCGGACCATTCCAGGTTTCGGTAGGACAGGCCCCTCTCGTAGTTTTCCAGCACCACACCGTAGCGCTGATAGGCCCGATCCACACTGTCCTCCCAGGAGAGGTACAGCTGCCCCATGGCCCGCTGCCCCAGATCCCGCAGGGCGGGACGGTCAAAGCCGGCACGCTCCAGCATGGACTGCAGGGAGAGGGCGTCCTCCTCAATAAGCAGGGCATTCTCCCCGTCCTCCACATCCTCAGCGGCGCAGGAGCCCCGGATGAGCACACTGGCCAGGCCGCAGGCCGCCGCCTCCCGCACCACGATGCCGTTGGTATCAAAGGTGGAGGGAAACAGGAAGAGGTCCGCCATGCAGAAATAGTCCCGCAGCTTCTCCCTGTCCCGCACGGCGCCGGTAAAGAGGCATCTGTCCTCCAGGCCCAGCTGGCGGGTGTACTGCTCCATCTCCTCCCGCTCCATGCCGTCCCCTACCAGCACCATGCGGAAATCCCGTCCCCGGGCCTTCAGCCCGGCCAGGGCGTCCAGAATGATGCGGATTCCCTTGTACCACATCATGCGTCCCACAAACAGGTACACAGGCACCTCCGACTCAATGCCCAGCTGGCGGCGCAGGGCCCGGGGCCTGCTGTCCTCCACCCGGCCCCGGGGAAAGTCCACCCCGTTCTCCATCACAATGTAATCCCCCTGGTAGCCCAGGCTCCGCAGGTTCTCCCCCGCCCCCCGGCTCACCACCCACACCTCGTCACAGGCGGCGATATTATCCACCAGCAGGCGGATAGCGGTCCTCTGCAGCAGGTGGCTGCTGATAGCCCGGCGGATATCGATATCAAATTTTGTATGGTAGGTGAACACCACCGGCACGTCGATCTGTTCCCGCAGGGTGCGGGCCATGGCGGTGGACATGGCGGGACAGTGGGAGTGGATAATATCCGGCCCCGCGTCCACCAGCGCCCCCAGCGTCTTGGCGCTGAAGGGATATCCCGCCCGGTAGCCGACAATCTTGGTGGTATCCACGCTGGGATAGCGCACCACGGGAAAGGGGTAGTCGTCCGTCACATCCGGATAGTCCGGCACTGCCACCACTACTTTGCCCAGCTGCCGGTCAATGATGCGGGCATAGTTCACCACCGCGTTGGCCACGCCGTCAATGGCCGGCGGGAAGGAATCGTTGAGCAGACATACGTGCAGATCGCGCTGAGCCATAGCTTTTCTCCTCTCAGCCGCGCCATCGGGGCGCGCCGCCAAATCGTACAGAGCCCGCAGGGCATTTGCCAAACTCCGTCTCCGGCAAAAGAGCCCTGCTTCGCTTTTCCGGGCTTCCTCATCAATGGCGTTCATTTGTAGTATGTACAGTATAGCAGGGATCTTGTCCCATTTCATCAATTTTTTGTAAAAAAACGGCCTCTTAAGGATTTTTTAAAGATCTGCGCTCCACTCTGAGAAAGCTGAACTTTGTCTCGCTGCATATCACAGCCACAAAGATCAGTCCAAAGCCCACCAGCATCCTTCTGCTGACCTCATCCCCGGCGAAGAGCACAGAACACAGCACCCCGAACACAGACTCCAGAGACAGGATCACCGAGGCGGAGGCGGGATCGGAGTAGAACTGCCCCACGTTCTGAAACAGCAGGGCCACGGTGGTGGCCATCACCCCCAGATACGCCAGAGGTAGCAGCAGCGCCGGGTCCGACAGGGCCGTGCCGGGAAATTCCTCACTCAGCATGCCGCCTATCCAGGCGTAAAGTGCCGCGAAGGCGAACTGGAACACTGTGAGCAGATAGATGTCCTTCCCGGGGGACACCTTGGCCACTGCCACAATGTGGCCCGCATAAAACACGGCGCACAGCAGCGTCAGCCCGTCTCCGGCTGTCACCGTCAGATCCCCGTTCAGGGACACCAGCCCCACCCCGGCCACACACAGCACCGCCGCCAGCACATTGTAGACGTCCGGCTTCACCTTGGCAAAGCACCAATAGAGGAAAGGGACCAGCACACAGTACACCGCCGTGAGAAAAGCGTTTTTCGACGGCGTGGTCAGAGCAAGGCCATAGGTCTGAATGGAGTAGGCCAGATAGAGCAGGCCGCCGATCAGCGCCCCCCGCCACAGGTAGTCCCGGCTCATCTGCCGCCACTTCCGCCCGCAGGCCAGAGCCAAAAGCACCGCGCCCATGGTGAAACGGATGGCCAGCAGGTACTGTACCGGCATGATATCCAGGGCATTTTTCATAATAAAGAAGGAACTGCCCCAGATAAAGGCAGCCAGAAACAGCATAGGCTTGGCAAGACTGCGCATCAGACTTTTTTGCATATACGTCACCTTAATAATTGCTAAAATCGCCGGGAGATGGTACAATAGCATTGTTTGCGGTCTCCATCCGGCCCGCAGAAATGCGGACGGCGGACACGCACGTGCAAAATAGTACCAGAGAGGCGGAAAAATGGCAAGACTTGACGAGAAATTTTTTCTCCGGGATACGGTGGAAATTGCCCGGGACCTGCTGGGAATGTATTTGGTCCGGCAGACGGAGGGGCAGCTTCTGGCCTGCCTTGTCACAGAGACGGAGGCCTACGTGGGAGCGGTGGATAAGGCGTGCCACGCCTACGGCGGCCGCCGTACCGCCCGGACCGAAACGCTCTACGCCGCCCCCGGCACCGCCTACGTCTACCTTATCTACGGCATGTACAGCTGCCTGAACTTTGTGACGGAGCCACAGGGGGTGGCATCGGCGGTTCTGATCCGGGGCTGTGCGCCCCTGGTGGGCGCCGACACCATTGCCCGGCTGCGTTTCGGCGTGACGACCGGGGAAATGACCGCTTATCAGCGAAAAAATTGGATGAATGGCCCCGGAAAACTCTGTAAAGGCTTATCCATTGACAAGTCCCTTAATGGCTTGCCTCTTGGTCATAATCAGCTGTTTTTGGCTGACGAGGTGCCGGAACTCGGGCTGGTCAAAAGGCCCGCGGGGCTTCCCTGCGCCATTGGCAAACGGGTGGGAATTGATTACGCCCAGGAGGCGGTAGACTTTCCCTGGCGGTTCTGGCTGGAGGAGGAGACCATCCGGGGAATAAAGGAGAATCTGCATGCTGATCTTTGATCTGGACGGCACCCTCATCGACTCCAACGGAATCTGGGTGGAGGTGGACAAAACTTTTCTGGCCCGCCGGGGCGCCCCCTATACACGGGCCTACTACGAGGGGGTGGCCCACACCATCCTCTCCAACTGCGCCATATTCACCAAGGAATACCTGCATCTGGAGGAGTCCTGCGAGGAGATCATCGCCGAGTGGATGGCCCTGGCGGAGGGGCAGTACCACGCCGTCCCTCTGAAGCCCCATGTCTTGGATTACCTGGAGCGATGCCGGACCAGCGGGCGGCGGATGGCCCTGTTCACCGCCTGCGTGCCGGAGCACTGTGAGGCAGCTCTGGAGCACCACAACCTGCGCCCCTACTTTGAGCAGGTCATTTACGCCCAAAAGCTGGGTGAGGACAAGCGGTCCCCCGCCATCTTCCGCCATGTGGCGGACCTTCTGGGCGTTACAGCCAAGGAGTGTGTGCTCTTTGACGACTCTCTCTCCGCCTGCAAGGCTGCCAAGGCCGCCGGCATGACGGTGGTGGGCGTCCACGACAACTACTTTCAGGACAGCCAGCCGGACATGCGTGAGATCTGCGACCGGTATATTATGGATTTTGGGGAGTTGCTGTAGCGCCATGAACAGCTGGTTTACCATCCGGCCCCTTGACCGGGACACATTCTGCATCAGCGAGCAGCGCCACTGGGAGGAGACCAACTGCTACCTTCTGTGCGGCGGGGAGCGAAGTCTGCTGATCGACACAGGCCTGGGCATATGTGACATCCGGGGCCCCGCGGCCCGGCTGACAGACCGGCCCATCACCGCTGTGGCCACCCACATCCACTGGGACCACATAGGCGGGCACTGCCGCTTTCCTGATTTTTACGCCCACGGCGCGGAACTGGACTGGCTCAGCGGCCGCTTTCCACTGCCCCTGGACGCCGTGCGGGCCATGTTGGCAGACCGGTGCGTCCTGCCGGAGGATTTTGACCTCTCCGCCTACCGGATCTTCCAGGGCCGCCCCACCCGGGTTTTGAAGGACGGGGATTGGATTTACCTGGGCGGGCGCAGCGTACAGGTACTGCACACACCGGGCCACTCGCCAGGCCACATGTGCTTCTGGGAGCCGGAACGGGGGTACCTTTTTACCGGCGATCTGGTATACAGGGGCACCCTTTTTGCCGACTACCCCTCCACAGACCCCGCCGCTTATCTGGCATCCCTGAAAAAAATCGCGGTCCTGCCCGCAAAAAGGGTCCTTCCCGGCCATCACACCCTGGACATGGAACCGGAACTGATCCAGCGCGTGAAGGATACGCTGAGCCAACTGGAGGCCGGAGGACAGCTGCGCCACGGCAGTGGCCTTCACCGCTGCGGAGACTGGGCCATCCGGCTATAGGAGGGAATCATATGACGGACCTGCTTTTTAAAACCAGCGACTTTGTATTTTCCTACCGGGTGGCGGGCATCTGCGTGCAAAATGGGATGGTGCTGCTGCAAAGGCCCGGAAACGACTCCGGCTTCGCCTTTCCAGGCGGGCACGCAGCCTGGGGCGAAACCAACGAGCAGACGCTTGTACGGGAATTTAAGGAGGAACTGGGCGCCGGGATCACAGTGGGGGAACTGAAATGGGTGGCGGAGATCTTTTTTCCGTGGGGCGGCAAGCCCTGCCACCAGATCTGTCTATACTACCTGGTGGATCTTCTGCCCGGCAGCCCAATTCCACGCACTGGACAATTTTTTGGCAGGGAACAGCTGGAGGGCCGGCATTTCCACCTGGAATTTCACTGGGTTCCGCTAAAGGACGCGGAGCAACTGGAGATCTACCCTACAAACGCCGCCCAGCTTCTCGGACGGCTGGACCAGGGCGTACAGCACTTTGTATACCGGGAGTTGTGACGCCCCTCCCTCCAATCGGCAAAAAGCCGCCCGCCGACAAACCCGGCGGGCGGCTAGAGCGGATGTTTTCAGGCGCTCACCAGATCCCAGAGCATCTTTATAAACAGCATGCCCAGCACCACAAAAATCATCCCCTTGATCCTCTTTCCGCCGCCCCGGATGGCATACAGCGCGCCGCAATAGTTGCCCAGCATGCTGCAGGCCGCCGCCGGCAGCACAAGGCCCCACAGCACCTTTCCGCCCATGATAAAGCTGACTGCCGCCGCTATGTTGGAGGCCAGATTCCCCACCTTGGAGCACCCGGAGGCCGTCACCATATCCAGGCCCAGCAGAGCGGTGAAGGCCATAATCATAAAGGTGCCTGTGCCGGGCCCCACCATGCCGTCATAACAGCCGATAAAAAGCCCGATCAGCAAACTCACTGCCACCTCATAGGTCCGGCTGAAGGCTCTCTCCCCGGTCTCCTGTCCAAAATCCTTCTTTACCACCAAAAAGACAGCCACCACCGGCAGCGCCACCAGCATCAGCACCTTCAGCAGGTCCTCGGAGAGCAGCTTGGCGATCTCCGCCCCCGCATAACCGCCCGCCAGGGCCCCCAGGGCGGCGCAGAGGGCCGCCAGGAGCCGGATTTTTCCGCTGCGGAAAAAGCGCAGAGTGGCGGTAGCGGTGCCGATGCCATTGACCACCTTGTTGGTGCCGGCTGCAAAATGGACAGGCACGCCCGCCATCATATAGGCCGGCAGGGTGATCAGCCCGCCGCCCCCGGCCACACTGTCCACAAAGCCCCCCAGAAAAATCAGGGGGCAGACAATCAGGCACATTCTCATCAGTTCGTTCACAATACGTACCCCGTTTCACAGACACGCCCCACCGGGCATGTTTTCCAGGGCCATTATACCGCGGCCCCTCAGCGGCTGTGCCGCATGGAGCCGTATGCGCTCCCGCCCTTGCAGCCGGGGAGCAAATTATGCTGTACAGCAGGCAGAATGGCCGCACTGCGGCTATTATACTACACCGCATCCAACCGCGCCACCTATTTTCTCCTATTTCTTTCAAAAATCGCCGGGAGGACACCACATGAATCTTTGCGACATCCACACCATCAAGGCCCTGCTGGACCGCCATGGTTTCCGTTTTTCCAAATCCATGGGACAGAACTTTCTCATTGAGGACTGGGTACCCCGGGACGTGGTCCAGGCCAGCGGGGCGGGTCCCGGCTGCGGCGTTCTGGAGATCGGACCCGGCGTCGGCGTCCTCACCCAGGCGCTGTGCGGCGCAGCGGACCATGTGGTATCCGTGGAACTGGACCGGGCGCTGCTCCCGGTACTGAAGGAAACCATGGCGGAAGCGGACAACTTCACCCTGATCCCCGGGGACATTTTGAAGCTGGACGTGCCAACCCTGGTGGACACCTGCTTTTCTGGCCTGACGCCCCTGGTCTGCGCCAACCTGCCCTACAATATCACCACCCCCGTCCTGACGGAACTGGTGGAGGCCCGGCGCTTTCAGGTCATCACCGTGCTGATTCAGCGGGAGGTGGCCCAGCGCATCACAGCCGCCCCCGGCCAGGGGGACTACGGAGCCTTTTCCCTGTACATGCAGTATCACACCCAGCCGGAGGTACTTTTCGACGTGCCCCCCCAATGCTTCCTGCCCGCCCCAAAGGTGACAAGCGCCGTACTGCGCTGCCGGGTGCGAAAGACGCCCGCCGTCTCCCCCGCCTGCGGCGAGGCCTTCTTCTTCCGCACGGTCCACGCCGCCTTTGCCCAGCGGCGGAAAACCCTGCTCAACAGCCTGGCCTCCTCCCTGGGCGGGCCCCTGGACAAGGCGGCCCTGGGCGCCGTTATCCGGGAAGCCGGTCTCAGCGAGACCGTCCGGGGCGAGCAGCTGGGCCTGGATGCTTTTGCCGCTCTGGCGGACGGACTGTGGCGGGCCATGGGTCGCTGAACGCTCTTCTTCCCTCTCCTCCGCCCCGCACCCGCGGGAATGCCCGCTTATACTAAAATCTGATAAAAAGCTTGAAAAGCTTTTTATAGCGCGAAGCGCG
>CDZQ01054285.1_pt1 | contig 28475 bp, 26 predicted proteins | sample 554831 | NCBI WGS metagenome assembly CDZQ01 (sample SAMEA3182112, study PRJEB8094) | gut metagenome | biome: human; feature: gut; material: Stool; isolation source: human stools | place: Canada | collected 2013-05-06 | reverse complement strand
GAAGATGCCGTCGGGGATGCAGTGGGGGAACTCCGCCTGCTGGGCATGGAGGTCGTCCAGGGTGCAGATGGTGTCGGCCTTGGTGTTGTAGGCCACCAGGTCCCCCTCGTGGAGATTGGCGCAGGAGGTGTCGGGGACGGCAGTGGCGCCGCCGATGTCCAGACAGGTGTGGAAGAACCCGGCGGGCTGAGGGGCGCACTCCAGCACCCTGGCGCACACGACTGGTCCGAATACCTTGTCTCCCGGCTGGATGTCGGCGGGAATGGAGGGCTTTTCTGGATTCAGAGGCTTATAGTCGTTTAAAAGGGCGGCGGGGATGATGGCAGCGTAGGGGAAATCCCGCTCGTCCAGCCCCAGTTCGGAAAGGCCGCACAGCATGCCGTTGGATACCTCACCCCGGAGCTTGCCCTTCTCGATCTTCACCCCGCCGGGCAGGGTAGACTTGTGCAGGGCCACAGGGACCAGGTCCCCCTCGTGGACGTTCCAGGCGCCGGTGACGATCTGCACCGGCTGGGCTTGGGCCACGTCCACCTGGCAGATCCACATGTGGTCGGAGTTGGGGTGGCGGACCATGGTCAGCACCCGGCCCACCACCACGTTGGAGATCTCAGCGCCCAGGTCGTGGGTCAGCTCCACCTTGGAGCCGGACAGGGTCATGGCCTCGGCAAAGTCTTTGTCGCTGGCGTCAACGCTGACGAACTCGCTGAGCCATTTTCTGCTCAAATTCATAGATAGAATCCTCCTCTATTGCGGGGAACCCCCACAGAGTTTCCGCTGAAAAGCGGAAAGAAATCAAAATTGGTCCGGAGAAGAACATGCGCCTTCCCAGGACGCCGCGGTCCCTGGCTGCTGCGTCTGGGACCACCTTCCCACTGGGAAGGCGAGGGGGAAGGTTAAAACTGCTCCAGGAACCGCACGTCGTTTTCAAAGATCAGGCGCAGGTCGGCAATTTTGAACCGGCGCATGGCAGTGCGTTCCAGGCCAATGCCGAAGGCCCAGCCGGAGTAGACTTCCGGGTCGATGCCTGCCATCTCCAGTACCCGTGGGTGGATCATTCCCGCGCCCAGCAGCTCGATCCAGCCCTCTCCCTTGCAGGTGGGGCAGCCTGCGCCGCCGCACTTATGGCACTGCACGTCCATCTCGCAGGAGGGCTCGGTGAAGGGGAAGTGATGGGGGCGGAAGCGGGTCTTGGTGCCCTTGCCGTAGAGCTGCTCCACCACGGTGTTCAGGGTGCCCTTCAGGTCGGCCATGGTCACCCCTTTGTCGATGACCATGCCCTCCACCTGGTGGAACATGGGGGAGTGGGTAGCGTCCACCTCGTCCTTGCGGTACACCCGGCCGGGGGCGATGATGCGGATAGGCAGGGGCATGGAGTCCATGGCCCGCACCTGCATAGGGCTGGTCTGGGAGCGGAGCATCACCCGGCTGTCCTCGTCGAAGTAGAAGGTGTCCGACCAGTCCCGGCTGGGGTGGCCCTCGTCGGCGTTGAGCCGGTCAAAATTCAGCTCAGCCAACTCGACCTCCGGGCCGTCCAGCACAGTGAAGCCCATGCCGATAAAGATGTCCTTGATCTCATCCAGTGCGATATACATGGGGTGGCGGTGGCCCAGGTGCACGGCCTTTCCAGGGATGGTCACATCCACCTTCTCATCGGCCAAACGGCGCTCTAGCGCCTGTTCTTCCAGCTGCTGGGAGCGGCGGTCCAGAGCATTCTCCAGCGCGGCGCGCACTTCGTTGGCCAGGGCGCCCATGGCGGGGCGTTCCTCCGGGGAGAGCTTGCCCATCTGCTTGAGCACTGCGGTAAGTTCGCCCTTTTTCCCCAGGTATTTCACCCGCAGTGCGTCCAGAGCGGCGCTGTCCTGGGCCCCGTCAAGGGCAGCCAGGGCCTGGGCGCGTATGTTTGCTAACTGTTCTTTCATATGAACTTCTCCTTCTAGTTTTGGGAATAAATTTTATAGTTTGAACATCAGGTGATGCTGTGATATCTTCTATCCCATAACGCTTATCCTAGCCCTGCTCTGTCCAGCTCCAGCACATGCACCGTGACAGGAAACGCCTCGTTGCCCGGCATCCTGCCGGAGAGGTTTTTCCTCCGATGAAAACCGCAGCCCTCATAGAGAGCCAGAGCGGGGGCATTGCCGGAGAGCACCTCGATGGAAACCGGCCGCCCCATCTCGGTCAGAGCGTGTTCCACCAGGGCCCGGCCCACCCCCCGGCGGGCCAAGGCGGGATCTACGTACAGCCAGGCCAGCTCGTCGTTTGTGAAGGCAGCGAACCCAGCGGCTTGGCCATCCAGCTCCGCTACCCGCAAAGTATAGCTGAACAGCCCCTCCCGCTGGGCGGCGATCTCCAGGGGGAGAAAGGCGTCCGGCAGCCCGGCCAGAGCCAGTTCGGTTTGCCGGGCGGCGTCGTGGATGGCGCACAGCCGGGGCCAATCGGCGTCCCGGTAGGGACGGATGATGATAGACATGGAAAACCTCCCGTTGAGTTGAAGAACGGAGCGTAAAGAATGAATCTGACGAAAGACCTCCTATCGTCCTTTGTCCCTGGTCAGCTCTCCCCAACGTGGTATGACCAGGGCAGCAGTTCCCCGGCCGGAACTTTGCCCAGTGTGCCGCCCACGGCCAGGATCACCTGGCAGTCTGGAGCGTAGTCACAGAGAATCTGGCGGCAGTTGCCACAGGGCGGGATGATCTCTTCTCCCTTCGGTCCACGGACGGCCACAATGGCTTCAAACGCCCGCTCTCCCTGGGTGATGGCGGCACCCAGAGCCACCTGCTCGGCACAGGCGCCGTGGATGGAGTAGACGTTGACGCCAGTGTACACCTCACCGTCGGCGCACCGCACTGCGGCGCCCACAGTGAAGTTGAAGTGGATGTGGTCGTAGTTGCGGATAATGGCGGCCCGCGCCGCTGCGATCAGCGCATGATCCTGCGCGGTCAATGCCTGCATGATTGATGTACACCTCCGTGTTCCCTTGGCCGGATACAAGGGGGACAGTCCTCCCGCACCCGGAAAAAGAAAAAAGCCCTCCGTCCCCCAACTTGGGACGAAAGGCCAGCCTTCCGCGGTACCACCCGCATTCGCGTATCACGCGCACTCAAGGCCCGGTAACGGCGGGCACGCCGTCCTGCTCTCACAGGCCGCTCCCGGGCGAACAAGGGACACACACCAAGGCGGCTCACAGCCGGCGACCGCCTCTCTCTGGGGGTGGGCAAGCTCCCTATTTTCCCGTTCCTCACATTTGCGCTGTCACCTTTTATAACACAAAAATGGTTGAAATGCAAGGGGGAAGTGACTATAATTTAACTCAAATTGCTCCCAAAGGCAGAGCCTTTGACGTTTGCCGCTTTTCGCTGGTGCGAAAAGCAGGTTGGGAAAACTCCCTTGCTGGAGAAAGGAAGATCGCCGTATGTTTGAACTTGCCACAGCCGCCCAGATGAAGCGGATGGATCAGAGGGCCATCCAAGACCGGGGCATCCCGTCCACTGTACTCATGGAGCGGGCGGCCCAGGGGATTTTATTGGCCATCGAAGATTTGATGGAGGACGCCGTCCCCGGAAGGGAGAAGCGCCTGTTTCTCCCCACGGCACAGGGCGAGGTGCTCACCGAAGAGGGGGTATTCCCCTTTACCCGGAATGGGCCGGAACAGGGCAGGACCGCCGCCGTCTTTTCCGGGCCGGGCAACAACGGCGGGGACGGCGTGGCCGTGGCCGGGTTGCTGAAGAAGGCGGGGTGGACGGTGCGCTGCTTCCTGGTGGGGAAGCGGGAGAAAATGACGGCGGACAGCCGGGAGATGGAGCGCCGCCTGAACGAACTGGGCGGTGTCTTGGAGGACTACATCCCCGGAGATGGGGAACAGGAGGCCTTTACCCTAGGGGCAGACATCATCGTGGACGCCCTGTTCGGCGTAGGACTCAACTCCCCTCTGCGGGAGCCTGGGGCAAGTGCTGTAAGGCTTATGAACCTGTCGGATGCCAAGGTGGTGTCCGCCGACATCCCCTCCGGGGTGGAGACGGATACTGGACGTATCCTAGGGGATGCGGTGAGGGCGGACGTCACCGTCACCTTCTCCATGGCCAAGCCCGGCCTGTTCGTGGGCAAGGGGGCGTTGCGGGCCGGAAAGGTGGTTGTCCACGACATCGGCATCCCGGAGGACATTCTTGGAGGCGAGACCTTTGACACCCATGTCATCGACGGGGGACTGGTCCGGAGCTGGCTGCCCCGCCGTCCGGCGGACGGCCACAAAGGAGACTTCGGCAGGGTGCTGGTGGTGGGCGGTTCCACCGGGTACACCGGCGCGCCGGTGTTGTGCGCCCGGGGAGCGCTGCGCTCCGGCGCGGGGCTGGTGAGCCTGGCGGTGCCGGAGACGATCTACCCCATCATCGCGGCCAAGTGCGACGAGGCCATGGCATTCCCCCTGCCCGCCGGGGAAGACGGCAGGTTGAGCGAGGAGGCTCTGGTTCCCCTGCTGGGGGCGCTGGCGGGGAAGGACGCGGCCCTCATCGGCCCCGGACTGGGCCAGAATCCGGGGCTGGACAGCCTCGTCTGCCAGGTGCTGTCCACGGTGAATTTTCCAATGGTGGTGGATGCCGACGGCATAAATGCCCTGTCCCGGCATATGGATGTATTGGACGCCCGGCGGGACTGCCCCACCATTCTGACGCCCCACGATGGAGAATTTGCCCGGCTGGGGGGAGACTTGTCCAGCGGGGACCGGCTGGGGGCGGCCCGGACCTTTGCCCAAGCCCACGGCTGCCTGCTGGTGCTCAAAGGGCACAGGACCATCGTGGCTCTGCCCAACGGGGAGTGCTTTGTGAATACCACGGGCAACTCCGGCATGGCCAAGGGCGGCTCCGGCGACGTGCTGGGTGGGATACTCCTGTCTCTGCTGGGCCAGGGGATGAACCCGGTGCGGGCCGCCATATGCGCGGTATGGCTCCACGGCCGGGCCGGAGATATGGCGGCGGAGGACAAGGGGGAGTACGGTATGCTGCCCTCCGACCTTGTGGAGCAGCTGCCCTATGCGCTGCGGGAGCTGGGCGTGTAAGGCGGAAACAGTTTGGCTAGAGATAGAGAGGAGAGAGCTCATGGACAAGAACATCGAGATACGCACCCGGCGGCTGATTATCCGGCCGTTCAGCCAGGACTATCTGGAGGAATACTATCGTCAGTTCACCCCGGAGATCACCCGATATCAATACCCGGAGAGTTTTCCAGATCTGAGAGCGGCAGACCGGCTGGTGTCCGGCTTTGTGAAGGAGATGGAGAAGGGAAATATGCTGGAGCTGGTTATCCTCACCCCTGACGGAGAATTTATCGGCAGTTTAGAAGTGTTCGGGATTCGGAAAGAGACGCCGGAGGTGGGGCTTTGGCTGAAAAGCTCCGCCCATGGGAACGGGTATGGCTATGAGGCGCTGGAGAGTGTACTGGCCCATCTGGATCGGACAGAGGCGTACCAGTATTATCTGTACGAAGTGGATGTGAGGAACCTGCCCAGCGTCCATATGGTGGAAAAATTTCCCTTTGAAAAAGGAGGTTTCGAGGAATTGACCACGGAATCTGGAAAGACTCTGAAATTGCAGACCTACCGGGTGTTCCCCCGGCGTGAGGGGGCACAGACGGCGGACAAAACCTGACAGGGAGGAAAAAACGTGCGCAAGCTCATGTCTTGTGTACTGATGATGACCCTGCTGCTATCCGGCTGCAAGGCCGGAGGCGGCGGGGAGGAGAACCCGGAGAACCTGGCCGCCCTCATCCGGGGGGAGTATCTGAATCTGACGGCCTGGACGGCCACAGTGTCCGTCACCGCTGATTACGGCCAGCGGGTGTACGATTTTGTGCTGGACGTATCCTGGGAGAAGGATGGGGAGACGGTGCTCACCGTGGTGGAGCCGGAGCTGATCGCCGGTATCACCGCCCGGCTCAAGGAGGACGGAGCCTACTTGGAATACGACGGGGCCAGCCTGTCCACCGGCCCTCTCACCGGGGAGGGGATGACCCCGTTGGAGGCGGTGCCCTTTTTGATGGGGCAGCTCACCTCCGGCTATATGGCCCGATGCGTCTATGAAAACTGGGACGGCAGCCAGGTGCTGAAGGTAGAGTGCCGGGACCCAGAGGGTGCGGAAGGGGCAGGAAGCGAATGCGCCCTGTATTTTGACCCGGACGACCATGGCTTGCTCCGTGCGGAACTGTCCTACGACGGAGCAGTGGTGCTCACGGCGGAGTTCACTGATTTTACGAAAGAGATGACCAGCGATGATACGACAGACAATGCGGACTTGGGCTGAAATCAGCCTGGGCAATCTGGAACACAACTACCGCGCTCTGCGCGCTTGTGCGCCCAACAGTGGATTTTTGGGCGTGGTGAAGGCCAACGCCTACGGCCACGGGGCGGTTCCGGTGGCGAAAAGGCTGGAGGAGCTGGAGGCGGACTACCTGGCGGTGGCCTGCCTGGACGAAGGGGCGGAGCTGCGCCGGGCGGGACTCGAACTGCCCATCCTGATTCTGGGCCACACCCCGCCGGAGCAGGCCCCGGAGGTGGTGGAGCTGGGACTGACCCAGACGGTGTTCACCCCTGAGCTGGCCGGGGCCCTGTCCCGGGCGGCGGGAGCCGTGGGGACGCGGGCCAAAGTCCACCTCAAGCTGGACACCGGCATGAGCCGCTTAGGTATTTTGGCCCACGACCCGGAGCGGGCCGCCCAGGAGGTAGCCGCTCTGTGCGACCTGCCCCATCTAGACGCGGAGGGAATTTTTACCCATTTTGCCAACGCCGACGGGGACGAGGGTTACACCATGCTCCAGTTTACACGATTTTTGGATGTACTGGCGGAGCTGGAAAACAAATACCACCGGCAATTTGCAATTCGCCATTGCGCGGCCAGCGCAGCTGTGCTACACTATCCCTGTACCCATCTGGACATGGTCCGCCCCGGCGTGGCCCTCTACGGCCACTATCCGGACCCCTCCTGCCAGGGGCTGGACGGCCCCGGCCTGCTGCCGGTGATGTCGTTCAAGACCAGGGTGGCCGCTGTGCGGGACCTGCCCGCCAATACCCCGGTGAGCTACGGCTGCACCGGGCAGGTGGGCACGGAGGGCGGCCGGATGGCGGTGCTGCCCGTGGGCTATGCCGACGGACTGCACCGGGTGCTGTCCAATCAAGGCAGCGTCTGGCTGGCCGGCAAGACCCGGCCCATCCTGGGCCGGGTGTGCATGGATATGTGCATGGTCGCCTTGGACGAGGACGCCCAGGTGGAACCAGGAGACGAGGCGGAGATCTTTGGTTCCCACCTGCCAGCGGAGGTCCAGGCAGAGCTGGCCGGCACCATCCAATATGAGCTGTTGTGCGCCGTCTCTCCCCGGGTGCCCAGAGTGTATGTATGACGGCGGCAGTCACCGGAGGTTTACGCGGACCATAAAATGAACAGGGAGGCCCATGGCAGCCGCCGTGGGTAAGCCGCGGCGATTTTATCTAGACCTGTGCGGTATAAAATTTGCCGCCCCGTGGGAGAATGTTAGTACCCGCACTACATAGCAGGTAGTGGGGCACTATTTCCGGCGGAGTGTGAATTTCAGTGGACAACAGCGTGAAACGAGGCGATATTTTTTACGCCGATCTCAGCCCGGTGGTGGGCAGTGAACAGGGGGGCGTCCGCCCTGTCCTCATCGTCCAGAACGACACCGGCAACAAGCACAGCCCAACGGTGATTGCGGCGGCCATCACGTCCCAGACGGGAAAGGCCCGCCTGCCCACCCATATCTCCCTGTCCGCCCACAGCTTCGGCCTGCCCAAAGATTCGGTGGTCCTGCTGGAGCAGATCAGGACATTGGACAAAAAGCGTCTGCGGGAGCATATGGGCCGGGTGGACGACCAGGTGATGCGCAAGGTGGATAACGCCATCGCCGTCAGCTTCGGCCTGCATCCGGAGCAGCTGGTATAGCATAAAAGATTCCCGCCCCGGCGGTCCCGCCGGGGCGGGGCGAGAAAATAGACGGAGGAACCTACATATGAAAACAAAATTTAAAATCATCGGCATCGTGGCGGCAGTGGCCCTGGTAGTCACGGCGGCCTATGCCGCCACCAGCGCCGGCAGTTCCAGCGATCCCCTGGTCACCTTGAGCTATCTTACCCAGGTGTTCACCCCCCAGGTGGAGGAGGATATGGAAGCCATGGTCAGCGAAAAGGCGGACGAGCTCACCGGGAAGTTCGACCAGGCCATCGCCCAGGCCGGCACAGGCAGCTCTTCGGTGTTTTCCGTGGTGACGCTGTCCAGCGGGCAGACCCTGGTGGGCGACGTGGGGTGCGAGGTGATGCTCCGCATCGGCTCGGCCACCTGCGGCTCCGACGGGTCCACCGGACTGATCGACGTCACGGACGGCTCCACTCTGTCTGACGGCGAGAACCTGGTCACCAACCACCTGTATATGGTCACCATCAGCACCCGTTCCGTCACCGCCACGGCCGGCACCACCAAGCTGCTGGTGCGGGGCCCCTATACCATCCAGTGAATGCCGCGCCGGAGGCGCATATCCGCTCAGATAGAAAAGTGCCGTGCAGTTCAATTTGAACTGCACGGCGCTTTTTTGTTTTGTGAAACCCAGTGTTGACACACCTAGATTATCGAGGTAAAATATACCTAGATCATCAAGGTATGAAGAGGCGCGCCATACTGAAATGGAACTGCGAATGCCGAAGCGCCTGCGGCAAATATGACGTCTCCACACATCATCAAAGGAGGACGAACCATGAAGGTAGACAAGAGCCTGCTGTCCGGCAGTACCACGCTGCTGGTGCTGTCCCTGCTGAAGACCGGGGACATGTACGGTTATGAGATGATCGCCGAGCTGTCCCGGCGCAGCGACAAAACCTTTGAACTGAAGGAGGGCACCCTGTACCCCATTCTCCACGGGCTGGAACAGGAGAAATGCGTCCGCTCCTACGAGAAGGAGGCCCCCACAGGCCGGGTACGGAAGTATTACCACATCACCAAGAAGGGCCTGAAGCGACTGGAGGAAAAGCGGGAAGAATGGCGCTTCTTCACAGAAAAGGTGAACGGAGTGGTATACGGCGATGCCCCCGCCCTGGCGTGAGGTGGGGCCATGGACAATGTCAGCTGGAGGAGCTGGGCGTTCCGGGCCTGTTCCTATATCCGTTTCAAGCCGGACCGGGCGGCGGCGGAGGAGGAACTGCTGGCCCACCTGGAGGACAAGGCGGAGGCCATCCTGCGGGAGAAAGACCTGCTCGTGTACGAGGCGGAACAGCAGGCCCTGGCCTCCATGGGGGACCCGGACGAGGTGGGGCGGCAGCTGGCCGCCGTCCATAAGCCCTGGCTGGGCTACCTGTGGCTGTGGTCCTGGCGGGTGCTGATCGTGTGCGTCGTGGCGGCGGTGTGGCTGTCCCTGGGGTTCTCCCAGCGGGTGGGCTTTGGGGAGAGCGACCTGCGCTGGTGGCTGGACTTTCCCGGCTATGACGGATACCGGGAACATTACACCATCACGGAGCTGTCGCCAGAGTGCCGGGACGAGAGCGACGGCTATACCTTCACTGTGCCCGCCGCCGCGGTGCAGTCCAACAAGGCGTTTGTGTCCAGAGAGGAATACGAGGGCGAGGTCTATGAGTACGCCGTGGAGGAGAACACCGCCCTGCACCTGACCGTGCGGGCCACCAGCCTGCTGCCCTCCACGGAGGGGTGCGCCGCGTTCCGGGACTTCTACGCCGTGGACGACCTGGGGAACTACTATTGGAGCTCTGACGACCCGGAGGTGATCTACACCTGGCAGACCCAGCGTTCCCTGAGAGGCAATTTTCATGCTACCGGCCTGTGGACCAGCGAGTATGAGGCGTCGATCAGCGAGGTGGACCGGTCGGCCAGCTGGATCGAGCTGCGCTATGACCGGGACGGCAGGGACGTGCGCCTGCGCATCGACCTGACAGGAGGGGAGAGCCAATGAGTGAGAAGCTGCGGCGGACCAAAGAGCGCCTGCTGGACGGATGGGACAGCCTGTGGGAGAAACTCACATCGAAGATTCCCCGCCTGCCCAGGCCCTGGCGGGTGGCGCGCAACCTGGTGTGCATCCCGCTGGCGGTATGGCTGCTCTGGCTGCTGATGGGCGGTCGGGCGCTGACGCCGGAATGGGCCTTCCGCCGGGAGGAACAGCAGCAGATGGTGGGCCTGTCGGAGATCCTGGGGACCTTTGAGGTGGCGGCGAATCCGGACTTCCCGGACAGGACAGAGCGGTACATCGTGGGGGAGACGGAGGGGGAGCTGCTGGTGTGCCAGATCTTTGGAAACTGGTCATCCGGATACAGCGCCCGCCTGTATGTTTGGGAGAAATCGGAGACCATGACACTGGCGCCCCTGACCGATGGAGGCATACGGGCCACTGATGATGGCGAAACTGCGTATTTCCTGGGATATACGGAGCTCCCTGGGGCGGTCCGTGCGGAGCTGGATCTGACTGCGCAGGACGAGGAAGAGGACGAGATCGAGCAGTGGCATGTGACAGCGGAGATGGGAAACGGGTGCTTTGTATTTCCCTTTGAGAATTTCTATTGGCGGTACACCGGCGCCCTGTCCGGCGAATGGAGCTCAGGCGTGGTGGAGGCCGCCTATACCCTGCGCCTCTATGACGGCCAGGGAGAGCTTTTGGAGGAGCGCAGATGGAGCTATGCCCAGGCGCGGGATGCACTGGAGCGGCAATGGGAGAACGAGAGAGACTGGGCAGCGTAAAAAGTAGGTAAGGGGCTATTTTCTGTTTTACAAATGGAAAACACTGTGCGATAATAGAGCCATCAAGATCCCATAAGGAGGCTCCCGCCATGAAGCAGAGCAAGGCGTACCGTCCGGAAAACCTTCACTACCTGAAAATGCTGGCCCGGCAGTACCCAAACGTCCAGGCCGCCAGCACGGAGATCATCAACCTGCAGGCTATTTTGAACCTGCCCAAGGGCACGGAGCACTTCATCTCCGACGTCCACGGGGAGTACGAGGCGTTTTTACATATCCTCAACTCCGCCTCCGGCGTGGTGCGGGAAAAGCTGGACGACCTGTTCGGCACCAGCCTGTCCCGGGCCGAGCGGGACACCCTGGCCACCCTCATCTACTACCCCAAGGAGAAGCTGGAGGAGATCAGCCAGACGGTGGACGACCTGCGGGAGTGGTACCGCATTACCTTCCACCGGCTCATCGAGGTGTGCCGGCTGGTCAGCTCCAAGTATACCCGCTCCAAGGTGCGCAAGGCCATGCCGCCGGAGTACGCCTACATCATCGACGAGATGCTCCACACCCACTACGAGGACAACGACAAGCGGGACTACTACGAGAACATCATCAACACCATCATCGACCTGGACCGGGCGCCCAATTTCCTGGTGCAGCTGTGCGAGCTGATCAAGCGCCTGGCGGTGGACCACCTCCACCTGGTGGGGGACATCTTCGACCGGGGGCCCGGGGCGGACATCATCCTGGACTCCCTCATGGACTACCACAGCGTGGACATCCAGTGGGGCAACCACGATATTCTTTGGATGGGGGCGGCCTCCGGCTCCCGGACGCTGGTAGCCACAGTGCTGGCCAACTCCCTGCGGTACAACAACCTGGAGGTCATCGAGATGGGCTACGGCATCTCCCTGCGGCCCCTGTCGGTGTTTGCCAACGAGGTCTATAAGGACTGCGACGTCAAGCAGTTCGCCGTCAAGCTCTCCAACGGCGACGAGGCCCGGTACAGCGAGAAGGACAAGCTGCTGGCCGCCCGGATGCACAAGGCCATCACCATGATCCTGTTCAAGCTGGAGGGGCAGAAGATCCTCCGCAACCCCAGCTTCGGCATGAACGACCGGCTGCTGCTGGACAAGATCGACTATGAAAGGGGCACCGTGCGCATTGGGGACGCCGACTATCCCATGGAGGACCTGGACTTCCCCACCGTGGACCCCAAGGACCCCTACGCCCTCACCCCGGAGGAGGACAAGCTCATCAGCCAGCTCACCCGCTCCTTCCTGTACAGCCAGAAGCTCCAGCGGCATGTGCGCTTTTTGTACTCCAAGGGCAGCCTGTACAAGGTGTTCAACGGCAACGTGCTCTTCCACGGCTGCATCCCCATGACGGAGGACGGGGAATTTTTGAAGCTGTCCATCGGCTGCAAGGAGCTGTCCGGCAAGGCGTTTTTGGACTACGCCGACCTCACCGCCCGCCGGGCCTATTACAGCAAGCCCGGCTCCAAGGAGCGGCAGTTCGGCATGGACTTTCTGTGGTGGCTGTGGGCCGGGCGGAACAGCCCCATCTTCGGCCGGGACCGGATGACCACCTTCGAGCGGCGCTTCATCAAGGACGAGGACACCTGGACCGAGCCCAAGAACGCCTATTACCGCCTGTACAACGACCCCCAGGTGTGTGACCGCATCCTAAAGGAATTCGGATTGGAGGGGGAGCATTGCCACATCATCAACGGCCACATCCCCGTCAAGTCCAAGAAGGGGGAGAGCCCCATCAAGGGGGGCGGCAAGCTGCTGGTCATCGACGGCGGCTTCTGCAAGGCATACCAAAAGACCACGGGCATCGCGGGCTATACTTTGATCTACAACTCCAACTGCCTGCGCCTGGTGTCTCACGAGCCTTTTGCCGGACGGGCGGACGCCATCCGGGGCAACCGGGACATTGCCTCCACCTCGGTGATCTTCGAGCGTATGGAGCACCGCATGAAGATCGCGGAGACCGACGTGGGCCGCCAGCTCCAGGAGCAGATCGACGATCTGATGTCCCTGGTGGCCGCCTTCCGCAGCGGCGCCATCGTGGAAGACCACAAGGCATAGCCTGGGAAAAGGCGCGGTGTGTGCCGTAAAGGATACATAGTTTTAGACGGCTGAGGCCGGACCCCATCGGGGTCCGGCCTGTCTTTACACCGGAGGACGGCGGTGGTATAATATTGCCAGCGGCTCAGGCCGTATAGAAATGACAGAAAGGACGGATATACATGAGGAAGAAGATGGAGCGCGCCGGGAGGGTGTGCGCCTGAACCCAAACCCTCCAAACAACATTTGGAGGAACTATTTTATGCAGATCAAATACAAAGACGTGCTCCTCCGGGACTACCGGGAGAGCGATATCGACGATGAGGTGCGCTGGAACACGGTGGACACCCAATGGGGCCTCTGGGACGCCCCTTGGGAGAAGGAGGACTATTTTCGTACCTTTGATCCGGAGGCATACCGCCAGCGGCGGCTGGATTGGCTGCGAACCAAGGCCCCCAAGGGGGAGGAGCTGCGCTGGTTTTTGGAGATCGACACCGCCCAGGGGGTGCACATCGGCACCGTGAGCGCCTATCTAATGACGGAGGACTTCCAGTGGCGGGAACACGGGCCGGACGAGGCGCCGGGGCCGGACACGCCGGTGGCCTTGGGGCTGGCCGTCTGCAACAGCGCCTACTGGTCCAGCGGCTGGGGGACCAAGGCCCTCACCGCCTGGGTCCGCTACTGGCTGGACCGGGGTTGCCAGGAGCTGTATACGCAGACCTGGTCGGGCAATACCCGCATGATCGGTCTGGCCAACAAGCTTGGCTTTGTGGAATATCTGCGCAAGCCCGGCATCCGCCAGGTCCGAGGCGGCACCTATGACGGGCTGACCTTCCGCCTGGACGTGGAGCGATGGGAGCGGCTGTCGGTCTATCTGCCCAAGGTGGAGGACTTCTGGTTCCGTCAGGCCATGGAGGCCGACCCAGACACCATGGCCTACAATGCGGGCTGGGAGGTCAATTTCTCCGGTTACCACCCGGATACCGGCTGCATCGACCTGCCGCCGGAGGGCTGGCAGGCTGAGCACGACCGCCTGGTGGGCCATGAGCCAGAGCAGTTCTACGGCTATCTCCAGCGAGGGATGGACGGGGCCTTTGTGGGAGAGGTCAACTTCCAGCCCGCTGGGCCGGACGTCTGGAGCATGGGGGTACTGTTGTACGCCCCCCACCGGGGAAAGGGATACGGCCGCAAGGCCCTGGAGCTGTTGCTGGAGCGGGCCTTTGTCACAGACAAGGTGCCAAAGCTGCAAAACAGTTTCGAGGAGGGCCGGGAGGCGGCTATGGCCATCCATCTGGCCGCGGGCTTCCGGCAGGTGGGAACCGAGCGGAGCCGGCGATTTGGCCGGGAAGTTGAGGTCTCCATCTTGGAGCTGACCCGGGAGGAGTATCTGGCCCGGCGGTATCAAATCCTCCCTGTGGACGAGCCCGATGAGCGCGCGGCCATCGCCGCCGACATCCTGGCCGATCTGCCGGACTGGTTTGGTCTGCCGGACAGCACGGCGGAGTATGTGAAGGACAGCCGGGACTTGCCCTTCTGGGCTGCCCGCCAGGGTGGGGAGGACCTAGGCTTTCTGGCCCTGAAACAGACGGGGCCGAGGGCGGCGGAACTCTACGTGATGGGAGTGCGCCCGGCCTACCATCACCTGGGGCTGGGCCGGAAGCTCTTTGAGGCGGCGTATCAGTACGCCAGGGAGCGAGGCTATGCCTTTTTGCAGGTCAAGACGGTCCAGGAGGGACACTACCCGGAGTATGACCGGACCTGCGCCTTTTACCGCGCCCTGGGCTTTACTGAGCTGGAGTGTCTGCCTACTGTGTGGGATGCGTGGAACCCGTGCCAGATTTTCATTATGAGCGTGACGTAATAACAGACAGCGCCGCCTAGGGCGGCGCTGTCTGTTTGTCCCTGGTTAGACAGGGGCGAAAAGGGGAAAATGCCGGAGACCTGACTTCTGTCCAGGCCCCTGGCGGAGATAAATTGATGCGATGGACTCCGGTTACACATCGTCTGCAAGTTCAGGTGCATGTCTATGGAAGCGAACCATACCAGTGCGATCTAATGCTACCATTACCACGGGAATGACCACCAACTGGAGGATGATACCGGGGATGGCTTGGACAAATCCCTCGGCCAGGAAAATTTCCAGACTGAAGGGCACCTGAACCACGCCGATCATGACCATGCGGACTGCGGCCCATACCACGCGTCCAACTACCATGGCGACGAGCAAAGAACGGTACAGCGCTATGACACATTGCCAGCGAGAACGGCCATATAGGAATCCGACGATACCGCCATAGGCCGCCAGCTCAAAGGCCATGGGAACAGCAGAGATCAGGGGCGGCATAGCGAACAGAAGATGCCGCAGCAGCGGCAAGACCAAGCCCACCGCCAGCCCGTAGGGCCAGCCGCAGATCAGGCCGCAGAGAAAAACCGGCAGGTGCATGGGTAGCAGCATGTTGCCGATCTGGGGAATCTGTCCGGTGAAGAAGGGCAGGATGATACCCAAGGCCAGAAACATGGCGGCCAGGACCAGGTTGTAGACAGGCCGCTTGCGAGTCAGGGATGTGCTGTTTTGCTTCATGGGGAAAACTCCTTTTCAAAAAGTGTTATCTGCGCTACCTTCTGGTACTGCAGAGCCTTCCTGGCTCTTTTTGCGGAGTTTAAAAAACGCCAGAACGCCGGCCTTCAGGCCAGGAGATACCCGCCCGTGCGGGGGCTGCGGGGAGAATCTCGGACGGCGGACGGGCGGAACGCCCGACAAATTTATCATATATGTTCCTGGTCCATCCGTCAAGGAGGAAAGAAATTCCCCCCTAAGGGTGAAGCAGGAGCGGAGGTGGCAGGTGCTTGAGGAGAAAAAGGCCCTTGTGGCCAGTGCGGTCACAAGGGCCTTTCCCATACAGAGATGATTCTTATTGGGCGCTGACCACCCGGACCTTACCTCCGGTGGAATCTACATACAGAGTCAGGGTGGGGGAGAAGGTACGGGCTTCCAGCAGGGTCTCGAACCACTGGTTCTCCACTGCGTAGGCGTAGTCGCCCAGCTCGGGGTCCCAATACCACCAGCCGTGGGAGGCTGCAGCGTTATAGCACAGCACATCGTCCGCCACCTCGTAGGTCCGGCTGCCCACCTGGACATAGGTCACGCCGTCCACGATATAGAAGTCGGCGGAGCGGGCGTTGGGCACGGCAGTGAGCAAAGAGTTGACAGTGGCGTACTCCGTGCCCGTATTTGGGTCGGTAAAGACGCGGATTGTACCGAAGCCGGTGGGAGCGTACATGCCGTCCGGCAGGTCGTATACCGTGCTCTTGCCCGGGACTACGAATCTCAGCTGAGGGATTTCCTTCTTTTCGGTGAGGACATTGCCCTCTGTGTCAAGCCGGTTGCCTTCAGCGTTCACCAGGAAGCCCTCGGCATCCCGGATCTCTCCGGTCTCCTCGTTGGTGGTAAAGGGCTCCTTGCCTTTGACGGGCACTTCCACCGTTTTGCTGGCGGGTTCGATGCGGCCGTAAGTATAGGTGTCCCCAGTGTAATCCCGGAGGAGGATGAGGTCCACATAGCCCGCGCTGTCGGTGTGGTAGCCGCTGATCCGGGAAGAGGGAACGCTGGAGGGCAGGGAAGAGAGGGATACGGAGGCCAGACCATTGGCTCCCTGCTCGTAGATCATGACGCCATAGCTGACCGGGAGTCGGCCCAAGGTCATGCGTACGGTGTCAAAGTCACCCGAGCCGTGGGACAGGAACACAGGCCGCAGGGACAGGTCGCCCCAGCCGCCGGATACAGACACCAGCTGGCCGTCCATGCCGGCAGCGGAGGCGCCCACCTTCAAGGTGACATTGGTGCCGATAAGCTTGAGGCTGTCGCCGCTGACCACACCCATGGCGTTGCCCGCAACGCCTCGCTGGACCGCTCCGGCCACCTGGCCATCAGAAGTGAACAGCAGGATCACCGTCTGGCCAAGGGAGAATTGAGCCAGGCTATCCATGGCCCCGGCCATCACCGGGAAGGTATTGCCGCCCGCGGCGGTGATGAGGGAGGGGGCCAGAGGGGAGGGAGAAGCGTTTTCATACACGCAGGTCAGGCGGGTGTCGCAGATGTTCAGCACCTTGGAAATGGGGTCGTAGGTGGCCACGTCGTAGGGCTGTATGTCCCCAAGGGAAATGGCGGCGCCGTTTTTGCGGATGGTGTAGCCGGTCTCCCCGCCAGTGATGGAGAAGAAGGTGGCGGCACTGGCACGGCCCTCCACCACCACAAAGCCGCTGTCGGTGGCGGTACGGGCACAGAACATACCCACCACCTGACCGTCATCTAGGTAGATGGTCACCGCCTGACCGGGCAACAGGCTGGGCAGCATCTCCTTATAGGTGCTCACCTGGCCGTTGGTACCAGTATACACCGGGGTATCGTCGGCAAAGGTGTACCGGCTGCCGTTGGCGGTGTGCAGATAGTTGCCCTGGACCCGGGTGATGGTGGTGGTGACGCTGTCGGTGTTATTGGTGAGCAGGGTGATAAACTGGCCGTTTTTATCCAGCAGTATGTCGCCCCGCTGGCCCTGGAGGCTGCTGTCCACCGTGCCCACGGGGCGGTATGGCCCGCCTTGGGTAGTGGTAACCCAGCCGGACTGGCCGTTGATGGTGGCATTGGTGGACAGGATGATGACGTCCTCCACCAAAGTACCCAAGGCCTGGGCGTAGGGTTTCTCTCCGCCTTTGGGGGTGATGGCCAACATCCGGCTGAACAGGACGGCCGCCTGGCCCCGGGTGACAGCAGCGGAGGGAACGGCGATGTTCAGCCCCTTGTCCAGCCCCAGTTCAGTGGCGGTACGGATGGCGCCGGTGGGCCAGGAGGCGTTAGCCTCGGCGGAGTAGCCCAGAATGCGCAGCATCAGGGTGACCGCCTCCTGATAGGAGATGGCCCGGTCAGGCTCAAACTTTCCATTGCCGGTGCCCAACATGAGGCGGGTCTTGTTTTCCTCGTCAATGACCATGGTGGCGGCGAGATTTACATAACCCCGGCCCCAGTGGGTGCTGGCCACGTCGGTGAAGATGGTACGGTTCATCTGGGCCTTGGCCTCCTCGCCCCGGCCCATGATCTCAATGGCCATTTTGCAGAACTGCACCCGTGTGAGGTTGTCCATGGGCTGAAACAGGCCCTTGTCCCCGCCGTCTACTACTCCCAGGGCATACAGGGTGTCCGCCGCGCGGGCCATCTCGGGGTCGGTGACATCGGGGAAATAGCCGGCACTGGCCGGCAGTGCCAGGACCGCCAGGCTGGCACAGGCCAGCAGGGCGGCCAGCAGTCGTTTCCATTGCATAAATTGCTTGCTCCTCTCTTGATATGTTTAATCCGCCCGCAGTGCTTCCACCGGCTGCAGACCGGAGGCTTTGACTGCGGGGTAGAGCCCAAAGATGACGCCCAGCACCACGGAAAAGGCGAAGGCACCGATGGTGATGGCGGTGCCGGGCCACAAAATCATGCCGCCCAGCAAAAATTTTCCGGCGATCAGAGTGCCCAGATAGCCGATGAAGATGCCAATGAGGCCCCCGATGCCGCAGATCACCGCCGCTTCGATGAGGAACTGGACGATGATGCTCTTGCGCTCCGCGCCGATGGCTTTGCGGATGCCGATCTCCCGGGTGCGCTCGGTAACGGTGACCAGCATGATGTTCATGATGCCGATGCCGCCCACCAGCAGGGAGATGGCGGCGATGCCGCCCAACACCATGGCCTGCATGGTATTCTGGTTTTGCAGCGCGTCAGCGGAGCTATTGTCGCTGTATACCTGGCAGTAGCCGTTTTGATCGTTGATGAACCCGGTGAGGTAGGCCGTCAGCTTAGTCATGGCCTGGACAGTGGCCTGAGCGCTTCTGGCTTTGACGATGTAGCTGTCGATCTGCTGGTTGTTGTTCAGCGTGCGGTTAAAGGTGTAGGGGATGACAATGATATTGTCTAGGTCCTCCCGGCCTTCCAGGTCCATGGGCTCATACCAGCCTACCACCAGGAAGGACTGGCCGTTGATCTGGATAGTCTCTCCCACCGGGTCCACAAAGTCGAACAGCTGCTCCTTGGCCCCGCTGCCCAGTACGCACACCCGGTTGGTCTTATCTACGTCCAGGAAGGACAACTCCCGGCCGCCCCCCAGCGTATAGTTGTTGCACACCCCATACTGGTCAGAGCCTAGCTTGACGCTGATGCGCTTGGACCAGTCGTCGTAGTTGTCAGTGGAAAAGGTTTTGGCGCCATATTTGATGGTCATGGTCTGATAGCTTTCGATGTTGGGGGTAATGCCCAATACCAGGTCCTGCATTCCCAGGCAGTATTCATACAACAGCTCGGAGATATCCCCCGAGGTGTTATAGTATTGATAGGCGTAGACTTGGATCTTGTTGTCCCCCATCTTTTCGAAGTACTCCATGTTTTTCCGGTTCTGTCCCTGGACCACCGATACCATGATGACCACCGAAGCCACGCCAATGATGATGCCCAGCATGGTCAGGAAGGAGCGGGTCTTTTTCGAGGCAATGGATTTGAAGGCCATTTTGAAGGCCTGCGCCAGATTCATAGCCAATCCACCTCCTGGGGTGCATCCGAGATGATTTTTCCGTCGCTCAGCCGCACCACCCGGGGAGCAGTGGCGGCGATGGAGTCGTCGTGAGTGATGAGCAGAATGGTGGTTCCCTCCCGGTAGAGCTGCTGGAGGATCTCCAGCACGTGCCGACCAGTCTTGGAGTCCAGTGCGCCGGTGGGTTCGTCGGCCATGATAATGGGCGGATGGGTGGCGATGGCCCGGGCGATGGCCACCCGCTGCTGCTGGCCACCGGACATCTGGCTGGGATGATGGTGAGCCCGGCCGTCCATCCCCACCCGGGCCAAGGCGGCCATGGCTATGTCAGCACGGTCCCAGATGGGAGTGCCCCGGTAGATGAGGGGGAGGATGACGTTGTCCAGGGCGTCCAGCTCCTGGAGTAGGTTATACCCTTGGAAGATAAAGCCGATCTCTTGGTTACGGATGCGGGCCAGCTGCTTGTCTGACAGGGAGGTGACGTCGGTGCCATCCAGAAAATACTGCCCGTAGGTGGGCACATCTAGACAGCCGAGCACGTTCATCAGTGTGGACTTGCCTGATCCGGAGGCCCCCACGATGGCCACGAACTCTCCGTTATCGATCTGAAGGGAGACCCCGTCCAGCGCCCGCACCTCGCTCTCCTGACCCTCGTTATAGATCTTATAGAGGTCTTTGATGTCGATGAGCATAACGCCACCTTACCCTAACACGATGCCGCCGCTGCTGCTGTCGCTGCCCTCGGTGACGGTATAGTTGATGAACACCTGGTCGCCGTCGTTGACACCGGAGACGATTTCCACTGATTTCGTGTCGTTGATGCCTGTCTCCACCAGGACGGGGTAGTAACCGTCCTCATCTGTGGGCACGCCGGTGATGGAGGGATCTAGCTCCACCGTGTTGTCCGGCCGCTCATCTCGGTAGACAAAGACCACCGTTTGCTTGTTTCCTTGGGCGTCTAGGACAGATTTTACCGCCGTGGTGGGTACCAGTACGCAGTCAGCCGACTGGCTGGTGACAAAGGAATAGTCCAGCCAGGACCCGGCGTACAAAGTACCGGCGGAGTTATCTACCTCTAAGGTGACGGGGAAGGTGGACATGCCCTGGCCCACCTCGCCCTGGGTGCTGATGTTGGTGACGGTACCCATGTAGGTATTGCCGTTGTAGTCGTTAAGGGTAATGAGGTCCCCCAATTTGACAAAGCCGATATTCTGGTTGTCCAAGGTGATGCTCACCACCATAGTGGTGGTATTGGAGATGGTAACCACTGCGTCTCCTGCCTTTACCTCGCCGCCCTCGACTAGAGTGCAGGAGACGATGGAGCCGTCAATGGGGGCCACGGCGTTCAAGGCAGCCATATCCGCCTGAGCTTTTTCCAGGGCTTCCCGGGCGGTGGTTATCTGCTCGTCCAGGGATTCTCCGCTCATGGTCAGCAGCACGTCGCCAGAGGACACATTGGCGTAGTTATGCAGATTGCTGCGCACCAAGGGACCTCCGGCTTTGGTGGTGAGAACCTGGGTCTGGTAATAGTCGGTGGTGCCGCTGTCATAGGGGTAGATGGGGGTGCCGTCGGCGGCGGTGAGCCAGGCCGAAGCAGCCATGCCGGCGGTGAGAGTACCAGGGTTGTCAAAGGACAGCACTACCTCAAAATAGACGCCCCCTTCGGGGGTGATGTAACTAACCTTGTTGATTTCCTCCACCTTGCCGGTGGAGGTAGTGTACATCATAGAGGGAATGGAGATTTCAGCGGTCTGTCCCTTCTGAATCATCCCATCATAGGCATAGCTGAAATAAAGGGACACCTTGAGCTTTTTATCATTAACCAGTGTGGCTACAGTAGAACCTTCCCCTACGATGTCGCCGTCATGAAACTCCGTAACCTCCACGAGCTTGCCGGAGAAAGGGGCCCGGAGGGTGAGGCTGGCCTGCTTTTCATTCAGGGCGTTCATCTGCTCCTGTGCGGCGGCCAGCGCGTCTTGTGCGGTCTGGCTGTATATAGTGAACAGCGGCTGTCCAGCGGTGACGGTGTCACCCACGGCGGCCAACAGCTCCTGCACCGTGCCGTTGGCGGGAACCGTGATGGTGGCGCTTTCCTTGGCGGAGGCGCTGCCGCTGCCTTGGGCGGTGCTTTGAATGGAGCCGATAGAGGCGTATTCAAAGTAAATGTCCCCCTGGCTGTCCGCCTTGCGGAACACCAGGAACCACATGCCGAATATGATGCCCCCCAGGATAGCGGCGGCAACCACGATAGCGATGACGCGCCGGATGAGCTTCTTTCGGGAGGGCTTGCGGGGCGCCAACCTGGTGGGAGGCATGGTCTGGGTAGGGGCGGGGGTCTGAAGTTCCGTCATGGTACTGCTCCTCCTGTTTGTGATATGGGCGGGGGCTTGTCCCCGTCAGAGGCAGAATGCCTGTCGCTGAATGCCGCTCAGAGTGTCCCGGAAAAGGGGCGGGACACAAAACGACCAGTTTAACTGGCTTTAGTGTAGTGGGTGGGTCACTGGAAAACAACAACATTTTGGTGACAAAAGTTTTAAGGTTTTATTAAGGTTTGTAACTATTTGTAATAGACGCAGGGAGAAGGGAAAAAGTTCCGCTGCTGCGGAAAAAATGAGCGGGCCGGACTGTCGAACAGTCTGGCCCGCTGGGCGGAAGGGAGAGTGTTCTGCTCAAAGCAAGTAGATCAAACGCTGTGGGACACGGCGTAGGCCGAGCGCATGGCCTGCTCCACGGTGGCGCTCTTGCGGCAGTCGCCCACCAGGGCGAAGCGGTCGGCGCTGCCGTAGAAGGACAGAGCCTCGTCGGTCAGCGGCTTCATGCCCAGGGACACCACCACGCTGTCGCAGGGGATGGCGTGCTCCGCGCCCTCCTGGTCCTTATAGGTGACGCAGTCATCCTGGATTCCGGTGACGGTGGCGTTGAGCTGCCAGTGGAAGGTGGGTAGGGCCAGCCAGGCCTCCTCAAACATGGAGTAGTAGTGGATCATGGTGGACTCGGCCGCCAGCTTGCCCTGCATCTCCAGCACGGTGACGTTGTGGCCCTTTTTGGCCAGATTCATACCGGCCTCCACGCCCACCTCGCCGCCGCCAATAACCACCACGTTCTGTCCCACGGTCTCGGGATGAATCATGGACTGGGTGGCCACCATGACATGGGGCTTGTCGATGCCCGGGATGGGGGGCAGGGAGGGAGTGGCGCCCAGGGCGGGGATGACCATGTCAAAGCCCTCGGCCCTGACCATCTCAGGGGTGGCGCGGGTGTTCAGCCGGACGTCGATGTCCCGCTTCTCCACCTGGCGGATGAGATACTTGCGGAAATCGTTGAGGGTCCATTTGAAGTCCACATACTCAGCGTGCTTGATGGCGCCGCCCAGTTTCTCGTCGGCCTCGAACAGGGTGACCTTGTGGCCCCGGTCGCACAGCTCCATGGCGGTCTTCATGCCTGCCGGGCCGCCGCCGATGACGGCGATTTTCATGGAGGGCAGAGGGTTGGACTCCAGGATGTCCAGCCGGTGTTCGATGCCCACCTTGGGGTTGACGGAGCACATAGACACAAAGGGGTCGTGGGGACCCCGTCCGTGGCACTTGTTGCACCGCAGGCAGGGAACCAAGTCCTCATCCCGACCCTCCTGGAGCAGCTGCCCGTAGTCGGGGTTGGAGATGAAGGCTCGGGCGGCGGAGACGATGTCCACCTTGCCCTCGGCCACCGCCTGGTCCACATCGTCAAAGTAGTGGAAGCCGCCCACGCAGGCAACCTTCATGTTCAGGCCGCTCTTCTTGGCGTGCTCGGCGTACTTCAGAAAGGGAGTGTGCTGGAGCTCAAAGGGGATGGGATGGTTGGGGTCGGCCACCCCCGCCCGGAACTGGACGACGTCCACATAGGGCTCGGCCATCTTCAGAAACTCAATGCCCTCGTCCATGTCATAGCCTCCCTCGGGCTCCTCCCCGGAGAAGAGGATCTCCACGATCATATCCCGGCCGGCGGCCTCCCGTACGGCCTTGAGACACTGGAGAGGGAACTTGGCCCGGTTTTCCAGGCTGCCGCCGTACTCGTCCTGGCGCTTGTTGGTCAGGGGGGAGAGAAACTGGGTGGGCAGCTGGCCCCGGTAGCACAGGTGGATGGACACCATGTCAAAGCCCAGGAACTTCAGCACCTTCACCTGCTGGGCATAGCTCTTGGCGATGAAGTCCATGTGCTCCGAAGTGCAGTTATATACGGCGGGCATCATCATCTTGGTGAACATATCCACCTGGTTGTGGGGGTCCAGGTCCTGGGTGATAGGCTTGGATGCGGCGATGTCCCCTACCTTCAGCACCTCCACGGAGCCGTCCTCCTTCTCCAGGGGGTAGCCGGAGGGGGGACCCACAAAGATGCCCATGCAGGCGATGGAGTTGTGGTAATGGATGGCGTCCACCATCTGCATCAGGTAGTTCTGACTGGCTGGATCGTACAGGTCAAAGTCGGGGAAGTGGGTGAAGTCCGCCTCCATAGGGACCCGGGTGCCCCGGGAAAAATTGTTGATGCCCATGCAGGTAACGATGGCGGCTCCCGACTTGGCTTTATTGGCGTAATGGGTGATGACGGAGTCGGCGGGGTAGGACTCCGGGCCCTGGAGGAAATGGGGCAGGGAGTTAGATGCCTCCAGCCGGTTTTTCAGCACCTTGCCCCGGATGACCAGGGGGGACAACACGTGGGGATACTTGACGCTCATGGTATTCTCTCCTTCCAAACGCATGACACGAAACGACATTGCTTCTTGCAGTATAGCACAGAAAATAGGAGACAGGCCATGTGCACAGCAAACAATGCTGAGTCGCTGAAACATGCGCAGTGCACAGAGAGGGACGGAAAGAAATGGTTGCAAAAAGACGGGGTGGGCAGTAAAATAGAACATAGATAATAGAGAAAGGGGAGACCACCATGAACTATGACCGCGCCGCGCTGAAATACGAGGTAAAAGAGGATATGCGCCTGATCCGGCCCCGTCCGCTGCTGGCTACGCTGATCTTCCTGTTGGTGAGCGCCGCCCTGACAGGCCTGATCCAGTGGCTGCAGAGCTGGATGACCGCCGGGGGGATACAGGAGCTTATGGACCTGATGGGACTGGTTGAGATGGCGGAGTACGGCCTGATCAGCGACGAGGAGTTGGTGCAGGCCGTGGTGGAGCTGTTCGGGAGCGTTGGCTCCGTGGCGGGCATCAGTATGCTCTTTGCCCTGCTCTCATCTTTAATTACCTGGACGCTGAGCTTCGGCTACCAGGGCTACTGTCTGGATATGGTCCGCCGGAAGGATCCCAGCTATGGTCGTCTGGCCTGCGCCCTTCCCCAACTGGGCTGGGTCCTGCTCACCGGATTTTTGGTGACGGTGTTTACCTTTCTGTGGACGCTGCTCATGACGTTAGGAGCTGTTGTGGTCATATTCCTGGCCACTTTGCTGTTTGGAAACTCCTTTTTGACCAGCTTGATCGCCTTTGCTGCCCTTCTGGCGCTGGCAGCCGGGGTGATAGCCATCAGTCTGCGCTACTCCATGGCCAACTACATCCTGCTGGACGAGAGGGTGGACGCCCTGGAGGCCATCAGCCGGTCCAAGGCCATGATGCGGGGACGCAAGTGGCACCTGTTTGTGCTGGAGCTGTCCTTCATCGGCTGGTATCTGCTGGTGTATCTCATCGTAGTGGTGGTGGTTTGGATTGGGATGACGGTGCTGGGCGGTATCTGGTTTTCCGGCCTGGGAATGGCGATTCCAACCGGAGCCTTTGCTGGTATGATTGTGGTGGTGCTGGCGGCCTTTTTGTGCGCGGTTCCGCTGCTGATCTGGCTCCAGCCCTATTTCACCGGTGCCCACGCCAAGTTCTACGACTGGAGCCGCCAGGCCGACCAGAACAGCGGCGTCTGGGAGGGGCGGTACGATGACCACGTCCCCGTCCGCCCCCAGTATGAGTCCCCCCAACCACCTCAGCCCCCGCTCCCCCCGGAGGAGTCCCAGCAGCCCAAACCTGAGCCCCAGCCGGAGCCTGGACCTGAACCGGAGCCTCCGGCCAGCGCCCCGGACCGGCCCAGCTACGAATGACCACACGGATAAGGAGAACCCTATGAGTAAAATTCAGATGAAAACGCCCCTGGTGGAGATGGACGGGGACGAGATGACCCGCATCCTCTGGCAGCAGATTAAGGAAGAGTTGCTGGAGCCTTACATCGACCTGAAAACGGAATACTATGACCTGGGTCTGCCCAACCGAGAGGCCACCAGCGACCAGGTCACCGTGGAGGCGGCCCAAGCCACAAAAAAATATGGCGTGGCCGTCAAGTGTGCCACGATCACTCCCAATGCCCAGCGGGTGGAGGAGTACAAGCTGTCCCAGATGTGGAAATCCCCCAACGGCACCATCCGGGCCATCCTGGACGGCACAGTGTTTCGCGCTCCCATCATGGTCAATGGCATCTCGCCTGTGGTGAAAAACTGGGAGAAGCCCATCACCATCGCCCGCCACGCTTTCGGCGACGTGTACAAGGCCACGGAGTACCGGGTACCCGGTCCGGGTAAGGCGGAGCTGGTGTTCACCGACGCCGACGGCACCCAGCATCGCCAGACCATCCAGGATTTTGACGGCCCCGGTGTGCTTCAGGGCCAGTTCAACTTGGATAGGTCCATCACCTCGTTTGCCCGCTCCTGTTTTCAGTACGCCCTAGACACCCGGCAGGACCTGTGGTTTTCCACTAAGGACACCATTTCCAAGCGGTATGACCACACCTTTAAGGACATCTTCACGGACCTGTACGAGAAGGAATATAAGGCCAAATTTGAGCAGGCGGGCGTCACCTATTTTTACACCCTGATTGACGACGCGGTGGCCCGGGTCATCCGCTCGAAGGGCGGCTTTATCTGGGCCTGCAAGAACTATGACGGCGATGTGATGAGCGATATGGTGTCCACCGCCTTTGGCTCCCTGGCCATGATGACCAGCGTGCTGGTTTCCCCGGATGGAAACTACGAGTACGAGGCCGCCCACGGCACCGTCACCCAGCACTATTACCGCCACTTGAAAGGGGAGGCGGTGTCCACCAACCCAATGGCGACCCTGTTCGCATGGACGGGAGCGCTGGGGAAGCGGGGAGAGCTGGACGGTATCCCTGAGCTGACCGGCTTTGCCCGGGCGCTGGAGCGGGCGGCCGTCGGCACCATCGAATCCGGCGTCATGACCGGCGACCTGGCCGGCCTGTGGGAAGGAGAGAACCCCGCCCAAAGGGTCACCGGGCTGGAATTTCTCCGGTCCATTCGGGACCAGCTGTGACCACACCGGACATCGGGAAAGGACCCCGGCGGCATATATGCCGCCGGGGTCCTTTCAGTACCGGCAGGGAATGGAAAAAGGCCGCTCCACCCCCGAAAAAAGAGTGAGGGAAAGGGGCAAAATCGCTTGACGGCTGGAATTTTCTATGGTATAATCCCAAATTGCGTTGATACGCTCAAAGGAGGGAGCTTAATGCTGTCACAGCTTGAACAGTCGGCAAAAGTGGTGGGCGTTAAGCAGACCCGCCGGGCGCTTCAGAGCGGTTTGGCCCAGGCGCTGTTTCTCGCCCGGGATGCTGACCCGGCCCTGACCGAGCCCCTGGCCGCTCAGGCTGCCGAGCAGGGGCTGCCTGTACACTGGGCGGACACCATGCGGGAGCTGGGGCGGGCCTGCGGCATCGCCGTAGGAGCCGCCGTCGCCGCCAGCCTGGCGTGAGGCCCGGAAAATTTTTGCCTCATTGGTTTTAACGGGATATTTTTTGTCTATCCTGTTAAAATAGATACATTTCAAGAAAGGAGGAACACCATGCCTACGTTTAACCAACTGGTGCGCAAGGGACGTGAGAAGAGCACTTACAAGTCCAATTCTCCCGCCATGCAGCATGGTCTGAACACCCTGCGGAATAAGGAGACTGACCTGCCTTCCCCTCAGAAGCGCGGCGTGTGCACTGCCGTTCGTACTTCCACTCCGAAGAAGCCGAACTCCGCTCTGCGTAAGATCGCCCGTGTCCGCCTGACCAATGGCTACGAGGTCACCGCCTATATCCCCGGCGTGGGCCACAACCTGCAGGAGCACTCTGTGGTGCTGATCCGTGGCGGCCGTGTCAAGGACCTGCCCGGCGTGCGTTACCACATCATCCGCGGCACTCTGGACACCCAGGGCGTCAACGGCCGTATGCAGGCTCGCTCCAAGTACGGCGCCAAGCGTCCCAAGGCCGGCAAGACCGCTGCTAAGAAGTAAGCTCTGACGGCACATCCAAACTGAGTTTTGCGCATACGCGCAAGGCAAACCCGCCTTGCCGAGCGTTTATTCCATATAGATGGGTATAAATCTCGGACAGGCATTGTACGGAGCCCGGATGGGCCCCTCCGCGTCAAGACGGACACGGCGGGAGATGCCGGGTTTTGAGTACCTATGAATTCTATTTCTATAAGAAGGAGGGAAGCGAAGTGCCCAGAAGAGGAAACGTACCCAAGCGGGAGGTTCTGCCCGATCCGCTGTATAATTCCGTCTTAGTCACTAAGCTCGTCAACAGCATCATGCTCGACGGCAAGAAGGGCGTGGCCCAGAAGGTCGTCTATGGTGCCTTTGACATTATCAAGGAAAAGACCGGCAAGGAGCCCCTGGAGGTCTTTACCGCTGCCATCGAGAACATTATGCCGTCTCTGGAGGTCAAGGCCCGCCGCGTAGGCGGCGCCACCTACCAGGTCCCCATTGAGGTCCGGCCCGAGCGCCGTCAGACCTTGGGCCTGCGCTGGCTGACCACCTATTCCCGCAACCGCGGCGAGAAGACCATGAAGGAGCGTCTGGCCGGCGAGATCATGGATGCGGCCAACAATACCGGCTCCGCCGTGAAGAAGCGCGAGGATACCCATAAGATGGCCGAGTCCAACAAGGCCTTTGCCCACTACCGCTGGTAACGAAGGAGCGACAAGATTATGGCAAGAAAAGTCTCCCTGGAGAATACCAGAAATATCGGCATCATGGCCCATATCGACGCCGGCAAGACGACGACCACCGAGCGTATCCTGTTCTACACTGGTGTCAATTACAAGATCGGTGAGACCCACGACGGTACCGCCACCATGGACTGGATGGCCCAGGAGCAGGA
>CDZQ01009637.1_pt1 | contig 28637 bp, 24 predicted proteins | sample 554831 | NCBI WGS metagenome assembly CDZQ01 (sample SAMEA3182112, study PRJEB8094) | gut metagenome | biome: human; feature: gut; material: Stool; isolation source: human stools | place: Canada | collected 2013-05-06 | reverse complement strand
GCCGGAGTCCGTAACGTGCGACCAGCCGATGGCCCCAGCGCCGATGGAAATGCACATGAGCGCAGGGTCAACAGGGTGCACGGCCAGCACCGGGCTGATAAAGCCCGCAGCCGTCATCATGGCGACGGTGGCGCTGCCCAGCGCAAAACGCATGATGGAAGCAATCAGCCAGGCCATGATGACCGGGTGCATGTTGAGCGTGACCAGCACATCCTTGAGCACGTTGCCCATGCCGGAATCCATGATGACCTTGTTGAAGCTGCCCGCAGCGCCAATGACCAGCAAAATGGAAACCATGGGCAGGAGGGATTTGTCGCAGAAGCCGCTCAGCTCAACAGAGCTAAAGCCCCGCTTCACGCCAAGGAATATCAGGGAAGCCACGGCGGAAATGAACAGGGCGATCACAGGATGGCCCAAAAATTCCACCAGAGGCATGTAGGCCGCATCCTTGCTGGAGGAAAATTCCACCACGGTCTTGCCGATCATGAGGATCAGCGGCAGCAGTGTCAGCAGCAGGGTTCCGCCAAAGTTGGGCAGGTCGCGGCCATCCTTGCTGATAACGGTGGTAACGGCCCCTTCAGGCAGCGGTACAATGATGTTCTTGCTGATGTACTTGGCAAAAATGGGGCCGCCGATGATGGCGCCGGGCACTACCAGAACGAGGCCGTAAAGGATCACCTTGCCCACATCGGCATTCAGTTCCTTGGCAATGGCCATGGCTGCGGGATGCGGCGGCACAACGCAGTGCACAACCAGCAGGCCAGTGTAGAGCGAAAGCGCCACCAGCAGGATGGAAAGCTTGGATTCCTTGGAAATGGAGAAGGCCAGGGGCATCAACAGCACCATGCCAACCTGGGCAAACACCGGGATGCCGCAAATGTAGCCGATGATGAGCATGGCCCAGTAGGCCTTGGTCTGACCAAAAACGCCAATAAGCGATTTGGCGAGCCGCTGCGCGCCGCCCGAAACTTCGAGCATCTTGCCCATGAACGCACCCAGCGCGAGGATGGGGGCCAGAAAGCCCAGGGTATTGCCCATACCCTTTTCAATGGACGAGCCAATGGCCCCCAGAGGCATGCCGCTGGCAATCCCCAAAAAGGCGCAGGCAGCCATAAGCGCCAAAAATGCATGAACCCTGTAACGCACGCACAGCACCACGATGCCGACGATTGTCACGCCAAGAATAATCAGAGCACCCGTTGTTCCCATTTGATCACCCTCTTTTCAGGATTGCATCCCATTGTTTGCATATACGAACTTAATACGTAAATACAAACTATACGGACAAACAATCTGCGTCAAGCATCCCCCTGACCTTTTCTTGAAAAAAATTGTTTTTCCGTGCAAAACAATGGGCATGCAAGACCAACAAAAACCGACCGTCCACATGCCGACCCAGCGGGTCATTTCACTCCTTGAAGCTCTGGCTGATACAGAACACGGCCTCACGCTTACCCAGCTTGCCCAGTACATCGGCAGCAGCAAGGGCACTATTTCGCCCATTCTTGAGACCCTGCAACAGCATGATTTTGTTCGCAGAGACAAACTCTCTGGCCGGTATGAACTGGGCCGGGGCCTGTACCTTTTTTCAGAGGGTTTCCGCACGCAGGACCCACTCATGGCGCAGGCGCAGGCCTGCATGCGGCAGGTGGTGGACGCCTGCGCCGAAATCTGCCAGCTGGGCATCCTCTCCCATACAGAAGTGCTCTACATAGCCAAGGTGGATTCGCGCGAGCCTATCCAGATCATTTCCCGCGTGGGGTCGCGCATGCCCGCCCGCAAAACGGCTCTGGGCAAGGCGCTGCTCAGCCAGTGCAAAAGGGAGGAAGTGGTCGCCCTTTTTGCCGGGGAGCTCTGCACCGAGCCTTTTGACATGGACGCCTTTCTGGAAGAGCTGCAAAAGGTACGTCAGGGGGCCATTGCAAGAGATATTGGCGAAATCAACCCGCAGCTGCATTGCTATGCCGTGCCCGTTACCTTTGCCGGGCGCGTGGACTGCGCCATGAGCGTCTCCCTGCCCGCCTTTCGCGACACTCCGGAGAAACACCAGCAGGTTGAAAACGAACTTCGCAACGCTGTGGCAAAACTTGAGCAGTTCATGAACGAAACGCACGAATGCTTCTGCCCCTAAGGCTTTGGGCAGACTGGCATTAAAATATTTTGCGGGGATGAGGTCTTTTTGCATAAGGGCATTCAGCCAACCCCGCTCTTATTACTTCAAAATATTGCAGGGATCACCGGCCAGAAACAGGCCCGCGCATGTCTGCCACCCATAAAAAAAGCCCCTCCGCCGGACATTCCAGCGGAGGGGCTCAACTTTTTCAGCAAAACCGACCTACTGCGTCATAAAGGCGTGCATGGTCACAAGCGTGTCCATGTGAGCGGCAGAAAAATGGTTCATGGCGCGGTCGGTATCCGCCCCGGCCTTGACGGCCATTTCAAGCTCAAGCGCAGCGGCGGCCAGCGCCTTGGCCCCCAGGTTGGCGGCTGCTCCCTTGGTGCTGTGCACAAGGTTGCGGGCTTCTTCCATGTTGCCGCTCTTCAGGGCCTGGGCCACCTTTGACGGGGTGTCGCGCTCCGTTTCAATAAACTTGGCAAGCAGCTTGACGTACATGTCGCGCTTGTTGAGCACCCTGGCAATGGCTTCCTTCCAATCCAAAACTTCCTCGGTCATGTTGTCCTTCTTGGCGCAGGTTAAGAAAAAGCGGCAAGCCGCTTGCAGTAATAACGCGGTCGGCATCCCCAAACCCGGATAAGCCGCAAATACCCCCTGGCGGCGCACCCGGCAGGCTGGCGATACATGCCGTAACGGCGTCAGTCTGCTGGGCGAATACTGCCAGCAACAAATTACCCTGACAAGGACTTTATGCGCCAAACACAAAGACAGGTAATCGAGAACAATTTCAAGGTATTTGCAGCTGCCTTCAGAGGCCTGAAAGCTGTTCGCGATTAACGGACGCTGCTGGTTTTTGGATGGCTAATAGGTCAGGGTTTCTGGCAATACGCAAAAATCCGCAGGCCCGCCCTTTTCCAGCCGCCCTGCCCCGCAGCCCAGCAGATTCAGAGCGGCAGCGCCGTTAACCGTCAGCATGCGCACCAGGGCTTCCGGCGGTACGTCCATGGTTTCGCGCAGCCACACCGCCTCCTTGCGCACGTCCAGATCGCGGTTGGAGGTCAGCCCGTCCGTGCCAAGGCACAACAGCGCGCCGCTTTCCATGAACTCGCGCACGGGCGGCACCCCAACACCAAGATTGCGGTTCGAGCGCGGGCACAGGCACAGGGCCGCGCCACTGGCTGCCAGCACTTCCACTTCCTGCGCGTCAAGCTGCACGCCGTGCACGGCCAGAGTACCGGGGCCGAGCAGGCCCAGCTTCACCGCATAGGCCAGCGGGCGCAAACCTGGCGCAGACCAGTCTGGCGGCAGCACAACCCCGGCGTACAGGTCGCGCAAAGGCCCGCTGCCCGATGTGAGCAGCTGGGTTTCTTCGGGCGATTCCGCAAGGTGGAAGGAAAAAACGCGCCCCATGCGGGAGCAGTCCTGCCGCGCGGCGCTGAGGATTTCCGGCCCGGTGGAATACAGGGCATGCCCGCCGGGAGCGCAACGGGCCATGAGGAAGGGATCATCAGCCAGAGCCTGACGGCAGCGCGGCGGCCACGGGCGTTCACCATCGGCAAAAGGCGCGCCAAAGCCAAACCATTCGCAAAAATGACTTGCGGTCAGCCCCGCCTCATTGCAGGCCGCATCGGCCAGAAGCGTGCCGCCGGGCAGGGAGCCGGTTATATTACCCACATACAGCGTACCGTACAGGGCCAGCGCGGCGCAGGCGCTTTCCACGGCATCCGCCTGCGGGGCAGCTCCAAGAAGGGGGATGAGGCTTTGCAGCCAGGCGGTGAAGCCGCGTCCCCATCGGGTTTTCTCCGCCAGATGCGAAAGTTCCAGATGCGTGTGCGCGTTGACGCAGGCAGGGGCAAGGCAGACCGGGCCCACATCGCGCACCAGCGTACCTGCGGGCAGTTTGGCCTGCGACCACGGCAGGACATCCTCCACCAGCCCGTCGCGCACCAGCAGCACGCCGTTGTCGATCTTTTTCAACGGGGCAAAGAGGCGGGCGGCCCGTGCCGGGCCTTCGCCGCCAAGTGTCAGAATGCTTTTGGCCCTGATGGCCAGCAAGGCCTCCGACGGCTCGTCAGATTCAGGAGATTCCGTGGTTTCCGGGTTCATGGGGCCTCCGCCGTCAATGGCTTCTGCGGGCAAACTGCCCACCGGACACATAGAACGTGTTTTCCACAATGAACAGGGCGCGCGGATCAATGCTGAACACCAGATTCTCCAGCCGCTTGAGCGCCACATTGTTGGTGACGGTGAGCAGAATTTCGCGATCCGAGCCGGAGTAGGCCCCCTTGCCGCGCACAAGCGTAGCTCCAAAGCGCTCTGTCACCAGAATGGCCTCGCTGATTTCTTCACCGTGGTCAGAAATGATCATCACGAGCTTGCGCCGGTTGAACAGGCCCAGCACATATTCCAGCGTACTGGCCGAAATGAACATCATCAGCATGGAAGCAACAATAAGGTCCAGCGCCATGTGCGAGGCCGCCGTAAGAAACAGCAGGGAGTTGAACAGAAAATTGAATTGCCCGATGGGCACGCTCCAACGTTCCTTGAGCAGCACGGCAACCACATCCGTACCGCCGCTGCTGCCAAGGGTGCGCAGCATGATGCCGCAGGCTGCACCGTGCAGCACCCCGCCCACCACGGTGGCGTACACTTCGTTGGTAATGGGGATTTCAAAGGTGATGAAAAAACTGAACAATGTGGTGCAAAGGGTACCGTAGGCCGTGTAGAGCAAAAATCGTTTGCCCACGCAAAACCAACCCAAAGCATACACAGGAACGCACAGCAGGGAATACCAGACCAACGGCGTGAGCGTGCCTGTCCAGTAATTGACCAGCAGGCCCACGCCCATGACTCCCCCGGAAAGAAAGCCATGGGGCGCGGCCACGCTCTGAATGCATATGGCCATAAGAACCGACCCCAGCGTAAGCCAGAGCAGGTTCCAGACCACCGATTCGGCCAGAGCCTTGTTGTACGACTGAAGCTTCATGGGTCTACGTTACACCAGGCCCCAGATCATCTTCAAGGCCACAAGGATCAAAAAACAGGCAAAACCTTTCTTGAGCTTGGCCGCAGGCAAGGCATGCGAAAGCTTTGCGCCAAGCGGGGCGGTCATAAAGCTGGCTGTGGCAATACCCAGCAGCGCCCACAGGTTCACAAAGCCAAGCGACATGGCGGGCAGATCAGGCCTGCCCCAGCCGCCCACAATAAAGCCCAGCGTACCCGCCACGGCAATGGGAAAGCCAATGGCGGCGGAGGTGCCCACAGCATGATGCAGCGGCACGTTGCAAAAGGTCATGAACGGCACGGAAAGCGTACCGCCGCCGATACCCACAAAGCTGGACACAAGGCCGATGACGCCGCCCACGCCGGCGGTTCCCACCTTGCCGGGCAGATCCCGGCTGGCCGGGGGCCGGTAGTTGGAGAGCATCTGCACCGACACAAAGAGGATAAAGCAGATAAAAAATATCTTCAGGAACATGGTGGGCATATGGGTGGCGATAAGGCCGCCGAAAAACGTACCCACAAGAATGCCGGGGGTAATGGCCTTGAAGATATCCCAGTGCACGGCGCCACGGGCGTTATGCGCCCGCGCGCTGGAGATGGAGGTGATCATGATGCTGGCAAGCGACGTACCGAGCGCCATCTGTTGCACATACTGGGCGGGAACTCCCACGGTGGGGAAAATGGCAACCATCAGGGGCACCAGAACAATACCGCCGCCAACACCCAGAAGCCCGGCCAGAACACCGGCCACAGCCCCGCACAAGACGTAGGCCACAAGAGACACAAGCATGTGGTTCTCCTCGCTGAAGATACTTACAGCCGCGCCGCAAAACGTCTGCATCGGTGCGCGGTACGCCCTACAACTAGACAATGCCCCTGCAAGCGTCAACCGACTTTTTGCTTTACAAAGCGCCCAAGCGCGCCTACATTTGCTACTTATGAAGACCAACGCCCGTTTGCGCAATTTCCTATGGCAGGGCAAGCACAGCGCCCCCGGCCTCCCTGATTTTTTTCGCATTTGCAGGCGTTTTTCGTATTCCCCCGTTGTATAGCAACGGGGATTTTTTTTGACCTTTTTACCACGCAACGTCATGAATACCGACAATCGCTACCACTGGCCCCACAAAGACCTGCTGGACGTCACCCAACTGAGCGCGGAAGACACCATGCACCTGCTGGACCTGGCCGCCAGCTTTCAGGAAATCAACAGCCGTCCGGTCAAGAAGGTGCCAACCCTCAAGGGCAAGACCGTTGTGCTGTTTTTCGTGGAAAACAGCACCCGCACCAAGACGTCCTTTGACGTGGCGGGCAAACGCCTTTCCGCCGACACCTATTCCCTTGCAAAATCAGGCTCAAGCCTGAACAAGGGCGAAAGCCTGAAGGATACGGGCCTCACCCTTCAGGCCATGGGGCCGGATGTCATTGTCATCCGCCACCCCAGCAGCGGCGCGGCGCGCTTTCTTGCGGAGCTGCTGCCCTGCGGCATCGTCAACGGCGGCGATGGCTGGCATGCCCACCCCACCCAAGCCCTGCTTGACTGCTACAGCCTGCGGCAGGCGTGGCAAAACCGCTTTGCCGGGCGCACCCTGCTGATTCTGGGCGATATTGCCCACAGCCGCGTAGCCCGCTCGAACATGCACCTGCTCACCATGCTGGGCGTCAAGGTGCGCCTGTGCGCCCCGCGCACCCTGCTGCCCGCCGGAGTGGATCACTGGCCCGTGGAAATCTATACGGAGCTGGACAAAGCCGTGCGCGATGTGGACGCCGTCATGTGTCTGCGCCTGCAACTTGAGCGCCAGCAGGCGGGCCTCTTGCCCGACCTTGCGGAGTATTCCCGCCGTTTCTGCCTTGGCTCCAGCCAGCTGGCCCTTGCCGCGCCCGAAGCCAAGGTTTTGCATCCCGGCCCCATGAACCGTGGGCTTGAAATTTCCAATGACATAGCAGACGCCCCCGCGAGCCTGGTGCTGAATCAGGTGGCCGCAGGCGTCGCCACGCGCATGGCTGTGCTCTATCTGCTGGCCACGCGCAACGATGGAGTACGCGCATGAGCCTCTTGATAAAGAACGCACGCCACCTTGAAGCCCCGGTAGACCTGCTGGTACGGCACGGCAAAATTGTCACCATGACCCCGGCAGGCCACCATACCTACGACAGCCGCGAAGTTTTTGACGCCCACGGCCTTGTGCTCATGCCAAGTTGCATCGACGCCCACGTGCACCTGCGCGAGCCGGGCTTTGAATACAAGGAAGACATCGCCTCCGGCCTTGAGGCTGCGGCGCGGGGCGGTTTTGGCGCGGTGATGTGCATGCCCAACACCAAGCCCGTCAACGACACGGCCAGCATTACGCGCGCCATGCTCGACAGCGCCCGCAAAAGCCACCCCAACGGCCCGCGCCTCCACCCCATTGCCGCCGCCACCGTTGGCCTCAAGGGCGAGGAAATGGCCCCCCTTGCGGAACTCAAGGAAGCTGGCTGCGTGGCTGTTTCCAACGATGGCCGCCCTCTGGAAAACGCGGAGCTTGTACGGCGCATCATGGAATACGGCGCGGACCTTGATCTGGTGCTCATAGACCACTGCGAAGACCCGCATCTGGCTAAGGGCTGGCGCATGCACGAAGGCGTGACCAGCGGCCTGCTGGGCGTCAAGGGGCAACCCGCCGCTGGCGAGGCCAATCAGGCCATGCGCGACATCATGCTGGCCGAATACCTCGGCGTGCCCGTGCATATCGCCCATGTTTCCGCAGCGCTGACCGTTGACTGCATCGCCTGGGGCAAGGCGCGCGGCGTCAAGGTGACTGCCGAAACCTGCCCCCACTACCTGTTGCTGGATGAAACCGCCCTTGAGGGCTACAATACGCAGGCCAAGGTCAGCCCGCCCCTGCGCACCGCCGCAGACCGCGAGGCCTTGCGCCGCGCCGTGAAAAACGGCACCATCGACATACTCGCCACAGACCACGCCCCCCACGCCGCCCACGAAAAAGAAGGCACACTGGACGATGCCATGTGCGGCTTTACCGGGCTTGATCTGGCTGTCAGCCTCACCTGGGGGCTGGTGGCCGAAGGCGTGCTGACAGAGGCCGATGTGCACCGGCTGTGGAGCCGCCGCCCGGCAGAAATTTTCAACCTGCCCTGCAACGGCTTTACCCCCGGCGATCCAGCAGATTTCTTCCTGCTTGACCCGGACGAAACATGGGTTCCCGGGCCGGAAAACCTCTATTCCAAAAGCTGCAACACGCCATTTCTGGGTCAGACCCTGCGCGGCAGGGTCAAACACCACTGGCTAGACGGCATGCAGCTGTTCTGATGCCCTGCGGGGCTCATGACAGGGGGTTTTATGTACCGTATTCTGCACGATCAGGAGCTGTTCCGCAGCCAGTGCCTCATCAACGGGCACTGGCGCGATGCGGCCGACAAAAGCGTTATTGAAGTCGTTAATCCCGCCAACGGCAAACAGTTGGGCACGGTGCCCAACTGCGGCGAGGCCGAAACCCGCGAGACCATTGAGGCCGCGCAGGCTGCCTTTGCTGTCTGGAGCGCAAGAACGCCTCTGGAACGGGGCGCTCTGCTCCACGCCTGGGAACGCGCCATTGCCGAGAACATTGAAGATCTGGCCCGCCTGCTCACCCTTGAAGAAGGCAAGCCCTTGGCCGAGGCCAGAGCAGAGATCCTTCAGGGTGCATCGTACTTTCCCTGGTTTGCGGAAGAAGCCCGCCGCTTCAGCGGCGAGGTCACGCCCGTATACCGCCACGGGGTGCAGGCCCTCACCCGTCATGCCCCTGTGGGCGTGGCCGCGGCCATCACGCCGTGGAACTTCCCCATGTCCATGATCCCGCGCAAGGTGGCCCCTGCGCTGGCGGCGGGCTGCACCATGGTGGTCAAACCCGCCAGCGCCACGCCTTACAGCGCGCTGGCAATGGCGGAACTGGCCGTGCGGGTGGGCATCCCCGCCGGGGTTTTCAACGTTGTTACGGGCAGCGCGCGGCGCATTGGCAACGAGATCACCTCCAACCCGCTGGTGCGCAAACTCAGTTTTACCGGCTCTACGGCTGTTGGGCTGCAACTGGCAACCCAGTGCGGGCCTACGCTCAAGCGCATTTCCATGGAGCTTGGCGGCAACGCGCCCTTTATTGTGTTTGACGATGCGGACATGGACAAGGCCGTGACAATGGCCATGGCCTGCAAATTCCGCAATGCCGGGCAAACCTGCATCTGCGCCAACCGCTTTCTGGTCCAGAGCGGGGTGACGGAGAAGTTCATCACCAATCTGCTCGACCACATCAGCGCCCTGCGCGTGGGCGACGGCCTCAAGCCGGAGACCGACATGGGGCCGCTTATCAATGCCGATGCCGTGGCCCACACGGATGCTCTGGTCAAGGACGCCGTGGAAAAAGGCGCGCAACTGCTGTTTGGCGGCAAGCCGCACAGCCTTGGCGGCAATTTTTACGAGCCTACCCTGTTGTTGGGCCTGACCCCGCAGATGCGCATTTTCCGCGAGGAAATATTCGGCCCGGTGGCTGCCGTCATGACTTTTGACGATGAGGAAGAAGCCATTTCCCTTGCCAACGATACGGAATTCGGCCTGGCCTCATATATCTGCACGCGCGACATGCCGCGCGTCTGGCGGCTGTTCAACAGATTGCAGTACGGCATGGCTGGCTTCAACGATGCGGGCCTTGCTGCTGCCGAGACACCCTTTGGCGGCGTGAAATTTAGCGGCATTGGCCGGGAAGGCAGCCGCGAGGGCCTTCAGGAATACATGGAAACCCACTATGCCCTGCTGGGCGGGCTGAACTGACGCGCCCGCGAGGAGTACTCATGCCCGAACGTGAACCTGTCGCAGCCGGGCGTTTTTATCCCGCTTCGCCCGGTGAGCTGCAAAAGGAAATCAGGTCATACCTCACGGCTGGAAAGGCCTTGTCGGCAACTGCTCCCATTGACGCAAAGCGCAAGGCCTCTGCAAGCCTGCGCGGCCTTATGCTTCCCCATGCTGGCTACGTATACTGCGGCAAGGTACTTGGGGCCGCGCTCATGAGCCCCTGGAACAAAACCACAGCCGGGGCCAGCCTGCCGGAGCGGCTTGTGATGCTCTGCCCCAACCACACGGGCAGAGGCGCGCCCCTTGGCGTGTGGCCGGATGGCGCGTGGCGTACCCCGCTGGGCAATGTTGACGTGGATGCGGAACTGGCCGCCAGCCTGTGCGGCAAGGGCGGTTTTGCGCCCGACCTGCACTCGCACCTTGACGAGCATTCCATAGAAGTCCTGCTGCCTTTTCTGCAATGCACGCCGCCGCAGGGCACACCCGGCGCGACCCGCCGCATCACCCCTGTGTGCGTGGGCACCATGCAGCACAAAATCTTGCAGGATGCGGGGCTTGCGCTGGCGGAGGTCATACGCCAGTACGAAAGCAAGGGCGAACGGATCGGCGTCATCGTCAGCTCCGACATGAACCATTACGAAGATCAGGAAACCACCATGCGCAAGGACGCCTTCGCCCTTTCGCAGGCGCTGGCCTGCGACCCGGAAGGTCTGCTCACCATGGTGCAGCGTGAAAAAATCACCATGTGCGGGGCGGCCCCCATGGCCCTGGCCCTGTTTGCCGCCCGCGCCCTGGGCGAACCGTGGGCGGAACTGTGCCTGTACGACACTTCAGCCACGGCATCGGGCGATACCCGCAAGGTGGTAGGCTATGCCGCGCTGAGGTTTGGCCTTGCCTGAGGGTTCAGCATGACGCCCCGGCACAGATAATTCTTGCCCGTCAGGCACTGCTGCGCGGCAGTGGGGAACTAAACCCTGCTGCCGCGCAGTGTAGCGTGATCGTGCCTGTATATTTTTACCATATCTGACATATGCCGCATATCCGGCAAAGGCGCGCCAGATCTCGAACAGCGCCGTTGCACCTCGCCACGCTCCAATAAAGACAGGCATCTGAATGCGCCGCATCTCTGGACAGGGGGTGGCAAGTTTGCCACTATGCGGCATCACAAAACCAAGGGGATTACCATGGAAGTGTGCATCGCTTATCTGCGTGGCAAACCGATCATGCTGGAGCTGCGGGACGGCATCGCCTATCTCGACAACGAGCCCCAGCCCATCAAATATCTCGATGAAGCAAAACTTCAGGAATTCAGCGATTCCATCCGGGCCATTCCGTATTCCGCTGATCCTGGCTATGAAGCGCTGGTCAATTCCAAGCGCGCGAACTTTATTGTCAGCCTGATTGGCAGCGCTGTGGGCGAGGAATGCGTTTCCAGGCTGACCCATATTCTGGATCACGTGCATTACGATGTGCTGGAGTATCTGGGCGAAACCGGAGAAGAAGATGCTTGAAATCCGTGACCTGCATGTTTCGGTCAAGGGCACGCCCGTGCTCAAGGGCATTGATCTGCACATCCGCCCTGGCGAAACATTCATTCTTTTTGGCCCCAACGGCTCCGGCAAAACCACCCTGCTCATGACCCTCATGGGCTTTGCGGGGTATGAGGTTACGCAGGGCCAGATCATCTACAAAGGCACAGACATTACCCACGCGCCCATGTACGAGCGTGCGCGCCTCGGCATCGGTATGTCGTTTCAGCGGCCCCCCACCATTCATGGCCTGCCCACGGGCAAGCTGGTGGAACTGTGCGGGCGCGGGCGCAAGATGGATATAGAGGACATGGCCCGCAAGGTGCATTTTGACCATTTTCTCAAGCGCGATGTGAACGCGGGCTTTTCCGGCGGCGAAATCAAGCGCTCCGAACTGCTGCAACTCATGGCCCAGAAGCCCGATCTGCTGCTCTTTGACGAGCCGGAATCCGGCGTTGACCTTGAGAATATGGCGCTTGTGGGCAAAACCGTGCGCTACCTGCTTGACGGCACGCCCGACCGATGTTGCGCCACGCTGCGGCAGCGGGAGAAGGTGCGCTCCACCAGCGGCCTTATCATCACCCACACCGGTCACATCCTCGAATACGTCAATGCCCACCGGGGGCAGGTCATGTATCAGGGCAAGCTGTGCTGCGAGGCGCGGCCCCGCGAAATTCTGGATCACATCGCTACCCACGGCTATCAGGAATGTCTGCGCTGCCTCACCGGCGACATGCTTGGCAAAATTGCGGAGGCGCCCCTTAAATGAGTTCTGTCAATCTTTCCCGCTTTCAGTTCAGCGGCGGCGAAAACGCCGCGCCCATTGAAAACCTCGCCGCCCTGCCCCGCGAGGATCAGGAACGTCTTGTGCTGGCTGGCATCGATGTGAACGACAGCACCGCCAGCGGCGCGTTCATGCAGCTCAACCACGCTGGCGTGCACTGCGAAACGCGCCATGAAGGCCTCGACCTCATGGACATCCGCACGGCGCTGAAAAAGTTCGACGGCCTGCCCCAGTATTTCTGGAAGCTGCTGAATCCTGAAAAGGACGAGTTCACGCGCATGGCACAGGAGCACTGCAACGGCGGCTACTTTGTGCGGGCGCGCAAGGGCGTCAAAATCGCCCAGCCCGTGCAGTCCTGCATGTTCATCAAGGGGCACGGCGCGGGCCAGAGCATCCACAATATCGTAATTGTTGAAGAAGGCGCGGAACTGCACATTCTTGGCGGTTGCGCCACAGCGCACGATGCCAACGATGCCGCCCATCTGGGCGTGACCGAGTATTATGTGGAAAAAGGCGGCAAGCTGACCTTTACCATGATCCACAACTGGGGCAGCAGCACGACGGTGCGCCCCCGTTCCGCCGGGATTGTGGAAGCCGGGGGCGAGTTCCAGAACAACTACATTCTGCTCAAGCCTGTGGGCGACCTGCAAATGTACCCCACCATGACCCTGGCTGGAGCCGGAGCCGTGGCCCGCTTCAATTCCGTTGTGGTGGCCCCCACCGGCTCCCATGTGGACTGCGGCAACCGCATTGACCTTGCGGCCCCCGATACGCGGGGCGAGATCATCTCGCGCGTTGTCACCACGGGCGGCACGGTCATCAACCGTGGCTTTATCGGCGCTTCCGCCGCACCCGCCAAGGGGCACCTCGAATGCAAGGGGCTGATTCTTGGCGGCGGGCGCATGCACGCCATCCCCGAGCTGGACAGCAATCAGGACGGCGTGGAGCTTTCGCACGAGGCCGCGGTGGGCAAGATCGCGCAGGAAGAAATTGAATACCTCATGGCGCGCGGTCTGGACGAAGACGAAGCCGCCGCCACCATTGTGCGGGGCTTTTTGAACGTGGACATCATGGGCCTGCCCGCCCCGTTGAAAAAGGCCATGGACGAGCAGATTTCCCTGCTGGAAGCAGGCAACGCCATGTAGGAGGGGCTGGTTTGGCGACGTGCCGTGGCTGCACGCCAAAAACCACCCAATACATGCACTTGACCGAAGCCAGCCTTGCAGCTATATTTCCCCTCCTTGGGGCCTATAGCTCAGTTGGTAGAGCCTCCGGCTCATAACCGGCCCGTCCCAGGTTCAAGTCCTGGTGGGCCCACCAAGAACTGTTCAGACAAAGTCCGCCGAAGTTGCACAACTTCGGCGGACTTTGCGTTTTGCGGCAAAACACACTTCTTTTAAATCCGCCAGGTTCGTTGACAGCCTCAAATTCATTTGGGTAAATTTGGGGGTAACTGGCTCAAAGCGGAAACTGTTACCCCAAAGCGGGCGTTGCTTAAAGTTGAGACTGCGGCGATCCAAAGGGGGCACGGACAATTCCTTCGGGCACTTCAACGACAAGGACAAAAAATGCTGTTGATATTCGGCGGTCTGCCGGGAACAGGCAAAACTACAATAGCGCGCAAGGTCGCTCAAAAAATTTCCGCCGCATACATACGCATAGACAGTTTGGAACTGGCGCTTGTTCGTTCCGGGTTGGCAAAAAGTCAGTGGGATTTAGGTCCAGCGGGGTATATTACCGGCTACGCTTTGGCTGCGGACAATCTTCGTCTGGGGCTTTCAGTTGTGGCAGACTCATTGAATCCATTACGAATTACCCGTGACGCATGGCGGGATGTCGCTGTTCAAGAGGGCGTTGATTATCTGGAAGTTGAAATCATCTGCTCGGATACGGAGCAACATAGGGAAAGGGTCGAAGGCCGGTCGCCAGACATTCCCGGCCTTGTTCTGCCCGATTGGCAAAGTGTAGTTAACCGAAAATATGAGCCTTGGGGCAGAGAGCACCTTGTTTTAGATACTGCAAAGCTACAGGCTGATGTGGCCGTCAGTGAAATATTTAATGCACTTGGCGGGCATGTTGCCCATGTCGCCGATATTCCAGGCATTCACGCTCCAGTCCGAGATGACGGCAAACAATGACTGAGCATTTATTTCCTGCCCCTGGTCTTGGTCTGATCCACCAAAGCGAAGAGCCGTTCCCTAACCATCTCTCCTGCCGCGCAAGCGAGGGACACCAATCAATCACGGAATGATTGATGACCATCCACAGACCGCTTCTGCGCACTTACCGTCCCTTGCGCAAATCGTATTGCCCTTTACCCCCGTTTGCGCCAGTATTACCATAGATTTCATACCGTCGCGCACATGAACCGGAGGGCTGGGTGAAGCCTTTTTTGACATTGCAATCAGTTGAATCGGTGCTTGAGCATATTCGGGCCTTTCCCCTTTTGGGTGAAGAGCGCGTCCCGTTGGACGACGCCCTTGGTCGCGGTCTTGCCCAATGCTTTTCGGCAACAGAAGACCTGCCGGGATTTGACCGCTCCACCGTTGACGGTTTTGCCTGCCGCGCCCGCGATGTTTTTGGCGCGCAGGAGGGCAACCCCGCTCTGGTGGAATGCGTGGCCGACTGCCGCATGGGTGAAGTGCCGGATATCAAGCTTGAAGAAGGACAGGCCGCGCGCATTCTCACCGGAGGCATGCTGCCACAGGGTGCGGATTGCGTGGTGATGGTTGAATACTCCCGCCCTGCGGGCGGCAACCTCATTGAGATTACCCGCAGTCAGGCCCCGGGCGACAATGTTATTTTTCGCGATGATGACGCAACCGCAGGGTCTTTGCTGCTGCAAGCCGGGCACCGCCTGCGCCCACAGGATATTGGCCTGCTGGCGGCTTTTGGCGTGGTGGAGGTGGAGGTGCGCCGCAAACCGCTGGTTGCCGTACTCTCCACGGGCGACGAGGTTGTTCCCAGCTCCATGACTCCGCCGCCGGGCAAAATCCGCGACATCAACGCCCACAGCATTGCAGCCCTCTGCCGCGAGGCTGGCGCGCAGGCCTTGAGAGCCGGGATTGTCAACGATGACGCCGCCAAGCTCAAAACAGCCGTAACCCAGCTTGCAGAAATGCATGACGTGGTGGTGGTTTCCGGCGGCTCCTCTGCGGGCATGCGCGACCACACCGTGGAGATTTTTGAGTCCCTGCCTCAGGCTCAGCTGCTTGTGCACGGGGTTGCCATCAGCCCCGGCAAACCCTTTATTCTGGCCAAAGCCATAGTAAACGGGCGCACAGTCTGCCTTGTGGGCCTGCCCGGTCATGTTGCCAGCGCGCTTGTCTGCGCCCGCGTATTTCTTGCTCCCTTGCTGGAGCATCTGCAAGGGCATGCCGATTCCGCAAAACAGCCGCAGGTTCCCGCAGTACTTGCACGGTCTGTAGCTTCCGCACAGGGCAGGCGCGACTATCTGCGCGTGAAACTGCGCCCCCTGCCCAGCCAGCCCCCCACGCGTGCACCGTCAGACAAGAATCTGCAACCGCTGTACGAGGCGGAACCCATCATGGGCGCATCGGGGCTTATTTCCGGCATTGCTGCGGCAGACGGCCTCATGGTCTGCCCTGAAAACCGCGAAGGCTACGATGCGGGTGATACCGTAATGGTGGAACTTTTTCGCTAGACCAGTACGCGTCTGGCACTATTGCTGGGAGAATTATCTTGAAGCGCAACACCTATCTGACCCTGCTGCCCCCGGAAGAAGCCCGCGCCAACTGGTTTTCATGCCTTGACGCCAAAGCCTTCGCCCTTGGCGAAGAACGCATCCCTCTGGCGCAGGCCCTGCGCCGCGTGCTCAGCAGGCCCGTGGCTGCCCTGCGCTCATCCCCGGCATTTCACGGCGCGGCAATGGACGGCATCGCCGTACATGCGGAGGATACATTCACCGCCTCTGCCCGCACCCCCTTGCGCCTTAAAATCGGCGAGCAGGCCCACTGGATCAATACCGGCCACCCCTTGCCGCAGGGCTGTAATGCCGTGGTGATGATGGAGAACATCAATACCGAGACCGAAAAGGATTTTCAGGGCGAATCGCAGTGGGCCGTCATTGAAAAGGCCGCCTTTCCCTGGCAGCACGTGCGCAAAATGGGTGAAGACATGGTGGCTACAGAGATCATTCTGCCCCCCGGCACGTGCATTGGCCCCTACGACCTTGGCGCGCTGGCGGCTGGCGGCGCGCTTGAAGTGCCAGTATTCCGCCGCCCCCGTGTTTCCATCATCCCCAGCGGGTCGGAAATTGTGCCGCTGGTGGATGCGCGTGAGGAAGACCTGCGCGCAGGCCGTGTGCTGCCCGAATTCAATTCACTGATTTTTTCGGCCATGATTACGGAGGCCGGGGGCGAAGCCGCCACCCTGCCTGTGGTTCCTGACGATCCTGAGGCCATACGGGCCGCCATTGCCAGCGCCATTGCAACTGCCGATATGGTCATTCTCAATGCCGGGTCTTCGGCTGGCAGTCACGATTTTACAGCCCACGTGCTCGGGCAGATGGGCACTGTGGTGACGCACGGCATTTCAGTCATGCCGGGCAAACCCACGGTGCTGGCGGTGGTCAACGGCAAGCCCGTGGTGGGTGTGCCGGGGTATCCGGTTTCTGCGGGCATATCCATGGAAGAATTTGTTCTGCCCCTGCTTGCCCTGTGGCAGAAACGGGCCATGAGCGCGCGGCAGAAGATCACGGCTGTACCCTGCAATCCCCTGCCCTCGCGCCCCGGCATGGAAGAAAGGCTGAGGGTCAAACTGGGCCGCGTGGGTGATACTGTTGTGGCCGTACCCCTGCCGCGCGGCGCGGGCACCATAACCAGCCTCAGCCGGGCCGATGGCATTATCCGCATTCCACGCGACAGCGAAGGCTGCAATGCCGGGGAACCCGTTACTGTCGAGCTGCTGCGCCCCGCCACGGCCCTTGCGGGCGCACTGCTTGCCATTGGCAGTCACGACAACACGCTTGACCTGCTGGACAGCATGCTGCGCAAGGCGCATCCGCAGTACCGGCTCACCTCGGCCCATGTGGGTTCGCTGGGCGGCATCATGGCGCTTAAGCGCGGGCAATGCCATCTGGCGGGCAGTCATCTGCTCGACCCGGCAAGCGGAGTATACAACCGCAAGGCCATTGAAGATAATCTGGAAGAGCCCACCGTGCTGCTGCGTCTGGTGGACAGGGAACAGGGCATTCTGACCGCGCCCGGCAACCCCCTTGGCATCAACAGCATTGAAGACCTCGCCAAACCGGGGGTACGCTTCATCAACCGCCAGCGCGGCAGCGGAACCCGCGTGCTGCTTGATTACCGCCTGAGTTGCCTTGGCATCGCGCCCACAAGCATCAACGGCTACCGCGACGAGGAATACACCCACATGAACGTAGCTGCGGCTGTGCTTTCCGGCCGGGTGGATGCCGGCCTTGCCGTGCGGGCTGCTGCCAACGCGCTGGGCCTGCCATTCACGCCCATTGGTGTTGAGGAATATGATCTGGTCATTCCCCGGCGCTTTTTTGATGGGGATGCGGTTCAGGCCCTGCTGGATGTTATCCGCAGCGAGGCATTCCGCCAGACCGTGGAGGGCATGGGCGGTTACGGCACGGAAAAAACCGGGCAGATTATCTGGGAATATGCTGGAAAATAGGGCATGGAATGAACGGCTAGGCCTTGCCCGCCCAGTCAAAACGCTCCATTTCTGGCACGGAGAGGTCAAGGTGGAACAGGGCGCTGCTGGCGGTGCGGCTCAAAATGGCCCGCAGAGCCAGCTTGGCCATGAGGCAGGCAACCGAAGCCGGGGCCAGCGCCCCAACGCCCTCGCCCCTTGCAAGCTCAAGCTCGCTGTTGCTCTGCCCCTGAGGGTAAAGCTCCTCAAGCCGCGCCTGCGGGCCTGAGTTGGCGTAGCAAAAGCCTTCTTCACGCAGTACGGAACCGTGAACAAAGGGCACACCAGCAGCAAGGGCTGCCCGCTCCAGAGCTGTTTTGGCGCTGATGTTATCCAGGCAATCCAGAGCCACGTCCATACCAGCCACTAGATCGGGCAGATTGCCCTCATCAGCCACTAATCCAAGAGCTTCAGTCTCCACGTGGCTGGCAATATCCGCCAGGGCATTGCGCACTACGCAGACCTTGCGCTGCCCCAGCATACGCTCGGAACAGAACCGCTGGCGGTTGAGATTGCTCTCGTCAAACACATCGTTATCCACCAGCCGAATGCTCCCCACCCCGGAGCGGGCCAACAGTTCGGCCACATGTCCCCCCAGACCACCGCAGCCCAGCACTAGCGCACGGCTTTGCAGCAGCCGCGCCATTTCCTCCGCTGTGACCAGCCCGAAATTCCGGCGAAAGCGCTCCGGCCAGATGTTCCGCCCCAACAGGTAAATCATGGCAGCACGTAGCGTCAGAGCCTGGGACGCAGCCCAAAGGCGCAAGCCCTCAAGGCTCACGAACAAAGTTTCCTGCGCATTTCCAGCAGATTCTGCCTGATATCTTGCCCGGGCATAAGGGCTGAAGAACTGGTGCAGATCAGATATTGTCATGGTCAACGGGCCTAGCCTCCTCCGACAGCCGGAAAATAGGCAATACGGTCTCCGTCGCGCATGAGATCGCTCACCTTCTGCTGGCGTCCGTTGACCATGACAATTTTTATGTCTTGCGGCGGCAAACCCAGATGTTGCGCCAACTGGGCCACGGTGCTTCCTTCCGGCATTTCCACCTGCAGGCCTGTTTCCGGCACGTAGTCCGGCACATAGTCACGCAGGGTGGTGCTCAGCTTAACGGTCAGTTTCATGGACGCTCCTTGACCTTATGAGGTCTTGTCCAGTTATGCCCGCCCTGTCCGAAAACAGTCAAGCCAGCCGGGGCGCACGCTATGACGCCGCCGTAAAACAAAATTTCTGGTCCCCGCTCCGAACCAGCCGGAGCGGGGACCAATAAGGGCAACCCTACTTCTTTTCCTCAATCCAGTTGAAGACCGTCTTGAGTTCTTCGTGGGTGATGTCGAAAGTGGTGTTGTGCGGGGGCAGCTTTTCGTCAGTGAAGAAATCGGGCAGCACGTCCGCAGCCTGGGTGATGCCCGCGCGGCGGTTGAAGTCGATTTCTGTGGAAAGAATACGCTGGCCAAGCGTCACAACGTCGTCGCCGGTGAGCTTCCAGCCAAACTTGGCATTGAGCATGTCCACAATGGCGGGCAGGGCATCCGGCACGTCAAGGATGGCAAATGCCGTGAACAGGCACAGGCCCACGGAATCCACAGAGGCGGTAGCCACCTGGAGATTACGCGAAAGCTCGATCTGACCGTCCTTCTTGATGGGGTCAACCGTGCCGCCGCTGTTAAGGATGTTGGCCGTCACCGCGTAACCGGCGGTGTGGTCCGCGCCCATGGGCGAGGTGGCGTAGGTGACGCCCTGGCCCTTGACCGCACGGGGATCATATGCGGGCAGGCTTTGGCCCTTGACCGCAGGCACGCGCCGCACGCCAAATACCCGGCCCGTGGTGGCCGCGCCACAGCCAACAATACGACCAAGCGGAGAACCCTCGCTGATGCCGTTCATGACATCAAGCACAGCCTTGGTATCCCCATAGGGGATAGCTCCGCCAGCCATGGCAACGCCCACGGCAACGCCCACGTCGATGGTGTCAACGCCGATATCATCGCACATGTAGTCGTACTTGGAGATGGCATCAAGGTCGCCAATGCCGGAGTGGGGGCCGAAGCACCACAGGGTTTCGTATTCGGGCCACTTGCTCTGGAACTTGCCCTTTTTATCGGGCAAAATGCCGCTGCAACGGATCATGCAGCCGCTCATGCAGCCGTGGGCCACCTTGCCCTCGCCGCCGCGTTCCTTGGTGAGCTGGTTCAAAAGTTCGCCCGAAACAGCCTCATGCTTGTCAAACTGCCCAACAGTAAAGTTGGCGGTGGGCAGGCCGCCCGCCTCGTGCAGGATGTTGACGAGCACGGCGGTGCCGTATTCGGCAAGCCCCTTGCTGGTGATGGGGTGTTCGGAAAGCGCCGTGGCGAAGCGCTTGGAAGCCTCACGAAAAGCCTTTTCGTCTGCCAGAGGCTGGCTCTTGCCGCCTTCGGGATTCACAATGATGGCCTTGAGGCCCTTGGAACCCATTACCGCGCCAACGCCGCCGCGCCCGGCATGGCGCATGGGGCGCAGTTCGCGGTCGGTGCAGGCAATGGAAGCCGCGGTGAGCTTGAATTCGCCCCCGCGGCCAATGGTGATGTAGCTGCAATCCTTGCCGTACTTTTCCACCAGCTTGGCAACAGCATCAAAGTTGTTCATCCCGGCCACTTCGGCAGGAATCAGCTTGGCGTGGTCCTTGCTCACTTCGAGCTGCCACCATTCGCCTTCCTTGGCCATATCTTCCACAATAACAGCCAGAATGCCCAAACGGGCCAGGTGACCGCCGGGCTGACCGCCCGCGTTGGATTCCTTGATGCCTTCGGTCAGCGGGCTTTTGCAGCCCACAGAAATACGGTTGGCGTTGGGGCTGTTGGTGGCGCCCAGCAGGCCGGGAGCAAAAACAAGCTTGTTGTGGGGGCCAATGGGCGTACAGGTGGGCGGCACCTCACGCGCAACGATGGTAGAAGTCAACGCACGGCCGCCAAGGCCAGCGTATTCTTGAGGGATTTCTTCAAAAACACAGGTCTTGGTTGCCATATTGACGCGCAAAAAACGGAACATGGAGCCTCCTTAAACAAGGCGCAGTTACGCCTGTTTGTGTTTATCCTTCGATACCATTGTGAGAAAAAAAAGTGCAAGCGGGCAAAAAAAATGTCTCGCTTTTCTCCCGCAAGAGGAAAAGTTGGGGAGGAAAGGGGAGTTTTTGTGCAATACGGAGGAATAAGGGGAAATGCTGTAAGCGGGGACCGGGATAATGCAGGCAGGAGCTATAATGAAGAAACGCAGGCGTCCATGTCCCACGCTGCGCCAAGCTTGATTTCCCTTGCACCAAGTGCGCGCAAAAGAGCAGGATCGTGTGTGGCGCAGACAACAGTCATGCCTTCTGCCGTGCTGTTCCTTACGGCCAGGGCAATAGCCCGTGCGCTTGCGGCATCCACATTGGCTGTTGGCTCGTCAAGCAGCAGCACCTTCGGCCGCAAGGCCAGGCGCGATGCCAGGGCAACCCGCTGGCGTTCGCCACCAGAGAGTTCACGCGGGCCGCGATCCGCAAAATTCCAGGGATCGTCAAAACCTGCGGCCTGCATGCAGCATTCAAATGTCTGCCGCATATCTGCCCCTTGATGGCGGAATTTCAACCCAAGCACCACGTTATTGAAAACGCTCATGTGCAGCAGATAGGGATCCTGCAAAAGCAGGGTTGCTTCCTTGCGGCCCTCCGCACCACCGGCATAGCGCAGCTCTCCAGCAGCCGGGCGCTCCAGAAAGGCCAGCAGTCGCAACAGGGTCGATTTGCCGCAGCCATTGGGGCCGGTGAGGAATACGGCCTCGCCCTGCCCAATAGCAAGGTACTGCACACTGAGCGCCTCGCGCCCATTATAGCGCTGCACAAGGTTGCGGGCTTCATACAAATTGGCGCTCATGCCCGCCCCCTGCGCCGAAAAAATGCAAGCGCCAGATTGACCACAAAGGCCATGAGCAACAGCACAAGGCCAAGGGCAATACCCTGGGCAAAATCGCCCTTGCTGGTTTCAAGGGCAATGGCCGTTGTCATGGTGCGGGTGGCATAACGGATGTTGCCCCCAAGCATCATGGCCACGCCCACTTCTGTGATAACACGGCCAAAGGCCGTAACGCACACCATGCCCACGGCATAACGGCACTCCCACAGCGCGTATACGGCAAGCTGCCTGCTGTTGGCACCCAGCGTAAGCAGGGTTTCGCGGCAACGGGGATCAAGGTCTTCAAGCGCCTGCGCTGTCCACGAAACCACTATGGGCAGGGCCAGCACCGCCTGCCCGATGGCCATACCCTGCAGGGTAAACAGCAGGCCATATTCGCCCAGAGGGCCGCGCGCGGTAATAAAGGCGTAGACCAGCAGGCCGATCAGCACTGTGGGAAAGGCCAGCAAGGTATCTGAAATCAGCCGCAGCGCCCTTTTACCGGGAAAGGAGCAATGACCAAGCAGAAAACCCAGCGGGACCCCCAGCAGCAAGGCTGCCGCCATGGCATAGCAGGTTGAAGCAATGGTTGCGTAAATGGCCGAAAGCGTGGCCGCATCCATATGCGTGAGCAGATACAAGGCACTGCTGAAGCCGTTGATAAGATAATCCATTGCTGCCGCTCGCTGCTGGTCAAAACAGCATTCGCCCGAAGCCGGGGCACACCACCGGCCCCGGGCGAATGCGCGTTACGTGCCTGCGCTACCGGGGTGCGCTACTTGTTGGCATTGGGGAAGAAAAGCTGTTTCCCCTTGAGCATGTACCCGGCGATCTTCTGCTGGGTGGCCGGGGCAACCCACCAGTCTTCAAACTTCTTGGCCAGATCGGTCTTGACCTTGGGGCACTGGGCGGGATTGACCGTGATGACGCTGTACTGGTTGAAAAGGGCCTTGTCGCCTTCAACCACGATAGCCAGCGGGTTTTTGTCGCCCATCTTGTCGGCAAAGGTGATCCAGGTTCCACGGTCGGTGAGGGCGTAGGCCTGCTTTTCGGCAGCCATGTTCAGGGTGGAAATCATGCCCTGCCCCGCAGAAAAATACTTGGGATCCTTGTCGGGCACAATATTGCTCTGCTGCCACAACTTCTGCTCCGCCTTGTGCGTGCCGGACTGGTCGCCACGGCTCACAAAGCCCGCCTTGGTATCCAGAATACGCTTGAGCGCCTCGGCAGTGGTCTGCCCTTTCACGCCAGCGGGGTCTGCCACAGGGCCAACGATCACAAAGTCATTGTACATGACCTGACGGCGGTCCACGCCATGCCCGGCCTTGACGAATTCAAGCTCAGCCGAAGGCGCATGCACCAGCAGTACGTCGGCATCGCAATTTTTGGCGATTTCAAGGGCTTTGCCGGTGCCCACGGCAACCCACTTCAGCTCAATGCCGGTTTCCTGCTTGAAGACAGGCTCCAGATATTCGAGCAGGCCGGAATCCTGCGTGCTGGTGGTGGTTGCCATCATGAGAGTATCAGCGGCCAGAACTGGCGCGGCGCAGGCCATGTAGCCCGCAGCGCAGGCCAGGAGCAGAAAACGGGGTAAACGGAACATGGATCAGACTCCTTTTGAAGAGGTAATCTTGAAAGACCAACTCTGTTCAGCGCGACATTAATCACGCTATCACGAAAAAGCGGGACATAAAAGATTGCAAAAGAAGGCCAAAACAGGGCGGCAACAAATCGGCTCCATGCGGCCCGCAGCCGATATCAGAAACAAAAACTACTCGGCCACCAGCCGAACGGCGCTGGAGGCAAAATGGGCATACACCTTTTTGCCGTCACGCAGATGCATGGTGTCCAGCGTGCAGGTGTCTACCGTTGCCCGCAGGGTTGTGCCGTCTGGCAAGCCAACGCAGACAAAGGTTTCCACCATGTCAGAGTGCAGACTGTCCACCACGCCCTTGACGCAGTTGGCAAGGCTCATGGACGATTTTTCAGGGCTTAAAACTATGCGCTCCGGGTCTACCCGCACGCTCAGCACCTGATTTTCGTGCACTTCATGCAGGGCGGCTTCTTCCGGAGTGCAGGCCACCGCGAGCCTGAAATCGGAAAAAGTGGTTATCTCCACATATACCTTGCGCATGCCGGTAAATATGCGGGTAACAATGCCCCAAAAAAGATTGGTTCCGTCATCGGCTTCGCCGCCGTGGCAGGCGCTTGCCGAGGTGTCTTTTCCTTGAGCCTGCGTGGTCAGCAGTTTGCGCGCCTCGCCGTCAGAAAAGTTCAGAAAGGCCAGCAGTTGGTCAGCATCCTGCTGCCCAAGAAATTTGAGTACCAACGGCATGGGCACATGCAGTTCCAGCAGCTCAAGCCCGCGCGAGTAACGTATGGCGCGAGGCCCCACGCAGGCAGAAGGCAGACCCATCAAGCTGCCCACTGCGTAAAATTTCTTGCGCAGAAAGCTCTGATCAAACTGCAAAAAATCAGGCTCCGCCGCCTGCGGCAGGCCAAGAATGCGCCGGATATTGCGCATGGCGCTCACAGGCAGCAGAATTTCGCGCGCGTTGGAGCCAGAAACGCGCAGCATGCCAGTGACGGTGTCTATGGAGGAACGAGGCTCCAGCGCCAGCACTTCGCCCAGCCGCAAGCCGCCGTAGCGCATCAGCAAAAAAATCAGGTGCAGACGCGCCCGCATGTTTTTTTGCGTGCGGGTTGCGGCCTCGGCCTCCCACTGTTCCCAGCACAGGGTCAGGCCTTCGAGTTGTTGGCGGGTCAGATGATTACGCATAATTTTCTTGGGCGAGAATAGCAGGTTGCACAGCCGCTGTCAGCTATGCCTTTTTTACGCATCTATACTGCTCGCTGTGAATCCCATACCACTTGGCGCATACTGTGACTTTCAAATGGCAGGTGACATCAAGGCAAGGAACGGAACGACTTTTTTGGACGCGTTTGCTACGCGAACATCCCTGTTGCATTTATTGGTTCGACAAACACCCCAAAACCTGCCGCCCTTCGCACCCTGCACCACCCCAACAATACCTATCACGTTTGCGTTTCGACCTAGTCCAGCATGCCTATCAGTGTCGCTATATTGATCGGAACGGAGAATATCCCTTCTTGCGCAAATGTTTTCACTTCCTCCTATCCAAAAACTGGGTTGAGACGATATTTGCGGACTGATAAACCAGTATAAAATTGGAGGGAATTATGAATAAGCTGCTTTCGTTCAGTATCGTGGCGTTACTGTTCCTCTTTTCTGTGGGTTGCGCAAAAATGCCGCTTCGCGGTGATTATGTGGAGGAAAAGTCGCCTCCACAAATACAAGCTGATGAACAAAGCGCCGCTATTGTCTTCTTTCGCGAGTGGGCATTTACTGGTGGTGGAATGAGCTATTTCATAACTGAAGACACTAACAACATCGGTCTGCTGAAAGCCGGTTCCTATTTTGCATACCGTGCAGCCCCTGGCAAACATACATATTCAGCTGAAACAGAAGCAAGATCGTCCGTCACGCTGGATGTTCAACCTAGTCAGACTTATTACATCGAAGGTGGAATAGGCATGGGTTTCTGGGCAGGACGTCCTCAACTTTCAGAAGTTACCAAACCGATATTTGATAAAGTAAAACCAGACTTGAAGTATATACGCCTTGCAACACCAGAAGAAGCCGCACAGTTCAAAGAAAAAGAACAAAAACGAGATTCGGGAACGACACTGTAGACGACCAGCTTTCATCCCCCCTGCCGCTACCCTGCGGAATGCATGTGAAACTATTTTTTGAATAAAAATTGACTTCAGGATTTGGCCGACACCGGGCACAAGGGCAGTTCAAGCAAACGTCCGCCGAAGCTGCACAACTTCGGCGGACTTTGCATTTATAGACGAACAGTTCCGGGGAACGCGTTCAGATAACCTCTCGGTTATTGGGACGCGTTCTGGCCCGTGAACTTTCCTGCTACTTTTATCAGTTCGGCAAGCAGTCCCAGAGTCTGTTTGCCTTCCGCGCTGCCAAGCGCCCCAATAAGGCCAAAGACGCCCGTGGGCTTCACGTTGGCCGTGTCGATCTCGCCCAGCATGCCGATCAGGTTCGTGATCCTGGCTTGCAGGTCGGGGTCGGCAAGGCGCTGCAACTGGCTGATCAAAAAGGCCAGGCCTTCGCCTGTTTTGGCAATGTCTTCCGGGCTCATGGAGCCAAGCAGGTTGCCGCCGGCGTTTTTGAATGCAGACATCTTTTCAAACACGCCATCCTTTTCCCACTCGCCCATCTTTTCAATGATGTGCGGAAAAGTCGGCGCAAACGCAGGGTGCAGAATCTTCCACAGGTCGGTGGCGTTCTCGAGCTGGTCGAGCAGCCACGTAAGCCTGGGAACAGTCAGCAAACCCTTTCGGGCCAGATCCAGAATATCGTCAAGCGTGACCCTGCCGTTGAGGGTCTCCATCTCTTCAACAATAAGACGAAAGGCATGGTTCCCAATGGGCGTCAGCTCGCTCAGCAGCATGCTGCTGCTTTCCTTGCTCGCTTGAAGGTCGCTGAGCCTGCCTTCAATGGCTTCCAGCCGCTCAAGAATTTTATCTTCAGGTGTCATATGATCCCTCCGGTCTACTTGCTTCTCAGCAAGGAGGTATCTTTCCCTGCAAGATACATATTGGGTTCAAACGGGAGTTCATGACCTTTCAGCATGAGGTTGTAATACACCCACTTGAACATGAGCTTACCCCAATAGTTGATGTGACTTTCGCCCAGCAGCTCAAAGGGGCCAACGCCGGGCAGCGGGAACATGCCCGGCAGGGGTTCCACAGCGTAACTGAAGTCGATCAGCGAGGCCTTTTCAAAACCTGTGACGATAAAGCAGTTGGTGTGGCCGTCAAACCTGTAATAGTTGTCGGTGCCTTCAATGTCGGCCATCAGGTTCTGGGCGATCACGTCCGCTTCAAAGTGGGCCACAGACCCGGCCTTTGACGCGGGGACGTTTGTTGCGTCGCCGATGATATACATATTCTCGAACTTCTTGGACTTCAGCAGTTCCTTGTCCGTATCAATAAAGCCGGTCACATCTGAGACTTCAGACTCAATAAGGAATTCCTGCCCAAGGTTCGGGGGAATGGTCACCAGAAGATCGTAGGGGATTTCATCGCCCGTCACAGAAGAGATGACGGCGCGGTCGGCTTCCACGCTGTCCACAGTCCAGTTTGTTGTGACCTTGATGCCTTTTTGTTCGCACAGCGCGCCAAGAATGTTGTTTGCAACAGGCTTGGTAAAAGCACCCGTAAGCGGCGTGACAAGCTCAATTTCCACATCCTTGCGCACGCCCATCTTTTGCAGGTACCAGTCGGCCATGTACACAAATTCCAGCGGCGCAACCGGGCACTTGATGGGAGTTTCGCAAATGTGGAGAACAAGCCGCCCCTTCTTGAAGTGCTTCAGCTTGTCGCCAAGTGCCGCAGCGCCGTCATGGGTGTAAAAGTTGTGGATCTTGCCGCCCCAGTCGTCCAGAAGGCCGGGCACTTCATCAGGAGCGATTCTCGCGCCAGAGGCAACAACAATCCAGTCATAGGTGTGGGTGCTGTTTTTGCATTCAACCTTGCGCTGAATCGGATCAACAGCGGTGATCGTATCAATCACGAAGTTAACTCCGCGGCTGATAAAATCCTTTTTGGGACGAACGCAACCCTGCGGCGTATCAACCCCAAACGGAATCAGGAGCCAGCCGGGCTGATAGTGATGGACGGGATCCCGGTCAATCAGCGTTATTTCCCATTCTCTTTCACTCAAGAGCTTTCTCATTTTCGTGGCGATCATGGTTCCGCCAGCGCCAGCACCAAGAATAAGCAATTTTTTCATGCAAGTAACCCCAAAATAAAATATATAGCAGTGCGCCATAAAAAGGTTTCCCTACTACGACCAGCCACAATCACTGCGCGCCGATATCATAGTAAGATGGTATTATTTGCGTACTACCACAGCTAATTTCCAACTGCACTATTTTTGTCAATAAAAATGGCTATATATCATTTAATACCTACTAAATAAGTATTTTATTGCGCGCATATGCATACCTGGCTGCGACCTGTGGCAGTGACTATTTTTCTGGAAAGTTAGGGAGATGCATGAAACTCCCAACAAACGTGGGCATCGCTGAGGGCTATCAAAAAAGGAGAGGCAGGCGTAGGTTGATAAAGAAGGATGTGTGTTCCTTGGCAAATAATTTCTTCGTAACCCTGGTTTATGGAAAAATCCAAATGCGTACACACAATAACAAACTCTTATTCCTTATTGCCTTAACTCTACTGCTCATATATTCCTGCACAAGGAATTCAACTCCACCTTCTGAACCTGCGCAAAAAGAGGCCTCTTCTATTGCAGCGGCCAGCAAAATGTCGCCAATGGAAAATTATATTCACGATTTTATGGAGACTGTGCGCCAGTATTGGGCATTTTCATCACCACTGGATGAGCCTATGGCTTGCACAATAGATGTGGATATCTCGTCAGACGGAGAAATTGTAGCATACAAGCTTATAAAGAGCTCCGGAAACAAGTATTTTGACAACTCCGCCCAGAACGCCATAGTGCGAACCCAGAGAAGCGGCGTGCGGCTCCCGCCTCCTGAACCTCTCCCCAAGGGTCTGACCATTATTTTCAACCTGCCTGAAAGCAGCAGGCGATGAAGCACTGGGCAAAGAGACCAGTTTTAAAACACCGAGAAGCAAAAAACACATCAAATTTGCCATTACTCAGTTAGCACGAAGAAGGCCGCCCTTTGGGCGGCCTTCTGCAATTACGGGCATGTTTTCCAGTCAGATCAGTAG
>CDZQ01048864.1_pt1 | contig 28680 bp, 23 predicted proteins | sample 554831 | NCBI WGS metagenome assembly CDZQ01 (sample SAMEA3182112, study PRJEB8094) | gut metagenome | biome: human; feature: gut; material: Stool; isolation source: human stools | place: Canada | collected 2013-05-06 | reverse complement strand
CTGTAGGAGCCTTCTCCGTTTAGATACGCTTTAACTACATCTTTTTTTAAGGAGGCACAGTATGATTGGTTGTGACCTGTTCTGAGGAAAGCGGATTCTCCGAATGTTTTATACTTGTCAACCCATTTTTTAAATGCGGCTTCATTCACTCCAAGGTTGCTGGCGTGTGATTGATGTGTTCCGTTTCCTGAAATGTAATCTTTTACAGCGTGTAGTTTCACTTCTGGTAATATTCCTCTAGGCATGATAAAACTCCTCTCCAGTTAAACAGTTTTATTATTTCAACTGTCCACCTAAAGGGGAGCATATCAATTTTACTGACTTTTTTTGAAATTTTTCTGAAAAATGTCATCCGGCAAGCCTTTTCGACAAGCTTCGACCCGTCGACGGGTCCTTTTGCTGACTTTTTTGCTGAAAAAAACAAATTTTGTCATCGGTGCCTTTGTCAGCAGAAGCCCTGTGCCCGAGCAGCACAGTAGTGTCATCCGCCCTAAAGCCATACGGTATGTATCACGTATTCTTATACCGCAGCCATCTCTTATGCAAATCCGTCGAATTCGCCTGGAAAATTTGCCTGTCGAATTTGCCGTCAGTTTTACCCGTCAAACTTGCCATCAAGCGGCCTGTTAGCCTGCCGCCGCTGCCTGCCAAGCAGCCTGCGTATTTCTTCAGATGCATTGACAACCTCTCCATAGAAGTCACGCGACGACAATCTGGCCGCTCCGTCCCCCATGGCCGCCATCTGCACAGGCCTATCGGAAGTCACCACGGTGACATCGAAATCACCGTTCATCCTGTAAACCGCTTCCTCAATGAAACGGTCAGCAGTCTGAGCCTCTTTGGTATAGACAACCTCCAGCTCTCCGTATCTCTGCCTTGTCCCCGGATTGCCGCTGACTTTATATCCGTCGAAAACCACCGTCATCCCTACTTTTTTATATGCGCTGTAGTTTTGAAGGACTTCTATCAAAGCCTCTCTGGCAGAATCGATATTGACTGCAGCCAGCTCTGAAAGCTCAGTCCATGCGAAAATGATGTTGTAACCGTCCACGATATAGTATGGTTTGACGTTTTTGCGTGGTTTTCTTTCAAGCTTAGGGAAACTGCCGCTCATGGTCTTAGGCCTGGCCGGTTTTTTGTTGTTTCCCGAAATCTGTCTGCGCCGCAGTTCTTCGTCTCTCTTGCTTTTGCCATAAGTCCTCAGAAATATTTCGTCCAGCTCTTTTTGAGGGACATTTTTGCCCGCTCTGCTATCTGAGCCTCTGCCGTGTCCGTTATCATTTAGCGGTAACTCTTCCGGCAGTCCGGCAGCATCGTAATATAACGGGTGATTTTCCACCCTTCCGTCTTCTGTTATACGATATCCGCTATCTACGTGAGCCAATTCATCCACCTCATCCCAGCCCACATATACTGCGCTGCCTCCCATGCAGAATACAGAACCGCACGGATTGTCCAGATCGCTTTCCGCCCTGTAGCCCATATTCTCCACCACCTGCCGGCTGTCATGACATTCTCCATATCCAGCCGGAAAGACAGAGAATCGTCCTGTGCCTTTAGTGTAAGCCATCACTTCTTGCTGATAATCGTTAATAGACGATACAGGCGCTTTCCCTGTTATGACTGATGTTGAAGGGTCCTGCATCTCAGGAGAGCTGCATTCTCCTCCCAGCTTTTGCATATCAGAAAGCAGTCTGCCGACATTTTCTGCAGGAATTTCAGCTCTGAAGCTATAAAAGGGTTCCAGTAACACATTCTCTGCTTTGCACAAACCCTGGCGCACGGCTCTGTAAGTAGCCTGGCGAAAATCTCCCCCCTCGGTATGTTTAATATGACCTTTCCCACCAATCAAAGTTATTCTCATATCGGTAATAGGCGAACCGGTTAAAACGCCCGGAAACTCCCTCTCCTGAAGATGAGTAAGTATCAGCCTCTGCCAATTTCTATCCAACATGTCCTCGCTTACCCCGGTCTCAAATACCAGCCCTGCACCTCGTTCCAAAGGCTCCATCAAAAGCTGTACTTCCGCATAATGGCGCAGCGGCTCAAAATGCCCTATTCCTATCACAGGTTTAGCGATGGTCTCCTTGCATATAATGCTTCCGTCCCCAAAAGCTATGTCCATGTCAAATCGTTCTTTTGCGATATGTCTTAAGATGTCAAGTTCCAGCTTACCCATTACCCTGACATGTATCTCTTGAGAGGATTCTTTCCATGAAAGATGCAGTGATGGCTCTTCTTCCTCCAGCCGCTTAAATTTTTGAAAAGCGACTACAGGGTCCGTTCCGTCTTCCAAAATGACTCTATACGTAAGCGAAGGTTTTAGATAAGATGTCAAGACGGACACATTCTTTTCAGCACCCAGACCCTGCCCGGCATAAGTTTCAGAAAGGCCGGTAACTGCGCAGATTTCTCCAACCTTAGCCTCCGGCACCTGTTCAAAGGTTTTTCCGGAGTAAAATCGTATCCTGTCAACCTTCTCTTCCCGGTCTCCCGTGTCTAAAAGCATACGACCCTGCAAGCGTCCGCCCGTTATCTTCATGTGAGTCTGCCTTACACCTTGCTTATCCCTGGTTATTTTATATACTCTGGCTCCGAACTCCTCAGGATACTCTTTGATTACGCAGCATTTCTCCATCGTATCCAAAAATTCTCTGATCCCCTCCAGCTTTAAAGCCGAGCCAAAACACACAGGAAAAAGATTTCTTTTTGCTATTGCCGAAGCAATTGATGATTCGGACAATTGATCCTTTTCCAAATATTCCTCTAAAAGATTTTCATCGCAAGAGGCAGCTTCTTCTATGGAAACAGGATGCCCTTCCCAAAATTCCGCAAAGCCTGCAGCAGCGCCTCCTTGTTCGCTGCTGGTTCTCAGTCTGCTCTTAAGCTGGGACATCAGGTTAGTCTTATCCGTTCCTGCTTGGTCCATCTTATTTACGAATATAAAAGCAGGAATTTTATATGACTCCAGCAGTTTCCACAATGTTACCGTATGACTTTGAACTCCCTCAGAACCGCTTATTATCAGAATCCCATAGTCCAGCACCGCCAGAGTTCTTTCCGCTTCTGTTCCAAAGTCCACGTGGCCGGGGGTGTCAAGAAGAGTAAATCTTTTTTCAGCCCATTTAAATCTGGCTTCTTTGGAAAACACAGTAATGCCTCTCTCCTGTTCAACGGAATCGTTGTCCAAAAATGCTGTCTTATGATCCACCCTGCCCAGTTTCCTTATGACTCCGGCAGTGTACATGACGGCCTCTGATAAAGTTGTCTTGCCTGAATCCACATGGGCTAAAAATCCTATGACCAGATTGTTGTTTTTCATCCTGACCTCGCATTTTTTATTTCTTTAATTATATTACCTTATTTCATACGTTACTCAACATCCGTGAGTTCGATGACTCTATCGCCCAGTTCTTTAGCATCCTCTTGGCTGTGAGTTACCATTATTACAGTTTTATGGTTGGTGGCTTTTTTCCATATTCTATCTATTATACGGTTTTTAAGTTCTATGTCCAGTCCTCTAAAAGGTTCGTCCAGCAAGACTAAGCTTGCATCTGCTAAGAATGTACGCCCAAGCGCTGTTCTATGTCTCATGCCTCCCGAAAGTTCTTCCGGCAGCTTCCAAAGAGCATCTGAAATTTCCAAAACTTCAGCCATGCGCTTTACCCCTTCTTTTGCCGCATTTCCCTCATTTATGACAGAAAGAGCCATGTTATCAAAGGTATTGAGCCAAGGCAGCAGTCTGTCCTCTTGAAAAAGATATGAAACAGAGCTTTCATTTCCCGTTATGCGCCCCACATCAGCATCTTCCAATCCGGCAATTATACGCAGCAACGTGGTTTTCCCCTGGCCCGATGGTCCTACGATACAGGTCGCCAGGTCTTTCTCGAAAGTCATGTTTAAACCACGGAAGACCGTATTTTCGCCGAAGCGCTTAGAAACATCCGTCACTGCGACAGCCTCTCCGTGAGACTTCCTTGCAGCCTTTCTCTGAGTTTTTGTCACAGATTTCAGTACTTTGCTTCCCTCATAACCTTTATAATTCCATCGCTTAAGGATGATGTCAATTAACTTTTCCATCACAAGGCTTAAGGCGACAATGACTATAATATAAGAAAACAGCGTTGAAGTCTGCAAATAGTTTTTAGCTATTATCATTTCATAACCCAAAGAGTACTTAGGTATGGAAAGCACTTCCGCTGCTACTACGGCTTTCCAAGAAAGGCCTGCAATAAGTCTTACAGCCGCCTTAATTTGAGGCATTATGCAAGGCAAATAAAAATATTTTATCTTTTGCACGCCGGATAACCTATATACACAAGCTACCTCCAGCAACTTGCTGTCCACCGCGTCCAAGCCTGATAACACATTGGTATACACTATAGGAAAGCACATCAAGAAGCAAACTATCACCGCTACCCAATCGGATTCTACCAAAAGTATCACATATATCACTATGGTCATTACGGGTACAGCCTTAAAAAAGCCTACAGGCAGTGTAAAAAAGCTTCTCAAAATATCCTTTCGATAAGCTAGCCATGCCGCTGCCATCCCCAAGATAAAAGATAACGTCATAGATAAGACACATCTAAAAAACGTCCAACCTATGTTGACATAAAATTCACCTTCGCCCAAAAGATTAAAAAGAGTAGACAAAGTTTCATCTACAGAAGGCAAAAGCAAAGTATTATCCACAGCCATGGCAAGCAGCTGCCATAGACCTATCCAAAAGGCTATAACAGCTGCCTGCCTCAATATTTTCTTATTGTTCTGTGTAGTATAAGTCTTCATCAGGTATAGCTCCTCCTATAGAAGCCGGTTCCATCTCAAACATCGTTTGATTAAAAGCTTTCAGTATGTCTGCGCCCGCCTGGCTGCCTTCTTTACCTGTAAAGCAAGAAATTCCGCAATTAGGTATGGCTGCTTCAGCGATGGCAACATCTCCTATAAAGCCTTTTTCGACTATTAATTCAGCAGCTTCAGCAGGAGATTCATTGACAAAATCCACTGAGGCTTTAAGGTCGTTAAGCAGGACTTTGACATCATCAGGCCTATCTTCAACAAAAGCTTTCTGAGCTATCAAAACTCCCATAGGCAGATCTTCTCCCGTGGCTTCTTCCCACAGCTGTCCTAAGTCGAACAAATCTTCCACATTTGCGCCATTGGACTCTGCCGCTGAAAGGGCTGTAGAAACAAAAGGCTCAGGCAGCATGGCTATGGTTCCTTCCTGGCTTAGTAATCTAGTATTGACATCAGAATGGTTTGCCAGCCATTCCACCTGCACATCCTCATATATAGTGAGGCCGGCTTCGTCAAGGATCTTCTGAAGCACATATTCCGGAGTTCCTCCTTGTCCGCTGGCTACTATGGTTTTTCCCTCAAGTTCCGATATATCGTCTATGGACGCTGCATCTCCGCTTCCTAATATCTGAAGCATACCCATAGCTATAGGCGTAAGTGCAACTACCTGTCCTTCTGTTTTGTTATATAAGACAGCCGCCAGGTTGGAAGGCACTGCCGCCACGTCTACTTCACCATTGATAACTTTAGCTGTTATATCCGTAGGCGCCTGATATGTGGTTATGTCATATTTGTCTTCCATGTCCAGCATGGTTACAGTCGCCATCCCTGTCGGCCCGTTCAGTACGGCCATATTGACCACTTCTGAGACGGTATCAGATGTTTCACCGGTGCATCCTGCCATGGTTGAAATTATCAAAATTAATGTAAGTACTATAGCTGTTAATTTCTTCATTTTTACTCTCCTAAAAAATTATAATGTTCAAAATTCCAATGCTCTAAACTTTAGAGTACACTGTTTTAGTGCTGACACCGCGTATAGCTCCCAATTTACCCGACAAAGCGCTTATTTCGTCCATGGGTCCATCAATAGCTATGCTTATAATAGAAATTTTCTTTGGTCTATAGGGCAATCCCATACGTCCAATGATATATTGTCTATAGTTATGAAGTAAGTGATTGATTTTTTCGGCTGCTTCTATATCTTCAACAATTATGCTTATCAAAGCTACTCTCGTTTCCATTGGTTTCCTCCTTTTCAAAAAAATTAAGCGCCGAAAGGTCGGCACTTATCCGTTTTTATATAGCCTTTCCCCTCAGAAAATCCTTTGGGCGTCAGTACCGTTTTCTTATGTGTTGTTTTCCTCTTTATCTTCCTGTGTTTCTTGCCCTTTTGCCTCACCCTTGTCTTCCTTTTCTTCTTTTATCTGAGGAAGAGTATGATGAGCATCGGTAAGGAAGATATATATATACATCATGGTTATAGCTACCAGTCCAACAGACTCTACATACAAGCCTCTGCTGAAAAGCACTGCGGCTACTCCCATTATAGCAGTTATTCCGTAAAGCATCAATGTGGCTCTTCTCTGACCATATCCCAGATTCATAAGTCTGTGGTGAAGATGGCCCTTATCAGCTTCCATTATAGGCTTTTTGTTTATCATCCTTCTGAAAATGGCGAAGAAAGTATCAAAGATGGGTACACCCAGCACCAAAACAGGTATGGTTACAGCAAACAGCGTGGCGCTCTTGACAGCTCCCAGTATGGACAAGCTGGCAAGCATGAAGCCTAAATAAAGGGATCCTCCGTCTCCCATGAAGCTTTTGGCAGGATAAAAGTTGAAAGGCAAAAATCCCAACGCACCTCCTGCAATAGCCAGCATAGCTCCTGCCGTATCGTATGTTCCATGTATATAAGCGGCATAAGCGATGCAAAGAGATATTATAGACGCAGTTCCGGCTGCCAAACCGTCTAGACCGTCTATCAAATTTATCGTATTTGTTATGCCGACTATCCACACTACTGTAACGATAAAGCACAGAGCATCTCCCAATTGACTGTTGCCCTGTCCAAAGAAATTAGTAATGAATTCTATTCTTATATCGTTGACATAGATTACGATAGCAACTGCTAATTCTCCTAAAAACTTCATAGCAGGAGAAAGACCTCTGATATCATCTACGATGCCTAAAATGTAGATCAAGACTCCGCCTATGGTTATGGCAACCATCTTAGGGTCATAGCTTAAAAACACCAGCATGCTTACAGTGCTGCCGACAAATATAGCCAGTCCTCCGAATCTTGGCATAGCCTTTTTATGCATTCTTCTCTTATCCTTAGGGATGTCCATAGCACCGACTTTTGGCGCCAGTTTTATGGACAGTGGACTTACCGCAAATGATAAAATCAATGCCAGAAAGAAGGTTATCCATAAAGTATCATACATAAAACAATTACTCCTTAAAACGTCTGCTCCTTACATTTTTTCTATGGTAAGGCCGGCTTCTTCCAAAATGGAGGCCGCCAATTCATCCGGGTATCCTTCTCTTATTACTATCCTCTGTATACCTGCGTTAATGATCATCTTGGCGCAAATAGCGCACGGCTGATGAGTTATATATATGGTGCCGCCTTCAATTCCGTGGCCCATGGCTGCTGCCTGTATTATGGCGTTCTGCTCAGCGTGGAGAGCCATGCACAATTCATGCCGCTGTCCGGAAGGCACGTTTAGCTGCTGGCGCAGACATCCTCCCCTTTCTTCGCAATGCATTATTCCTCTGGGTGCGCCGTTATATCCTGTAGCTATAGCATGTCTGTCTTTTACTATAACCGCTCCTACTTGACGTCTCATGCAGGTTGAACGCTTTGCTGTAAGTTCCGCCATCTCCATAAAATATTCATCCCAGGAAGGTCTCTCCATAACATATCTCCTATTCATAATAAACTTCGACTAAATACAAGCCCTGAGCCGGCGCTGTGTGACCGGCACGGCTTCTGTTTCCTTCTGCTATAATGCCGCTTATGTCATCAGAAGATTTTCTGCCTAATCCCACTTCTGTCAGCGTGCCTGCGATTATTCTGACCATGTTATATAAAAATCCGTTTCCGGAAATTTCTATAATTATATCACTTTTATCTTTAAAAATCCCAAGGTCATATATCGTTCTTACAGTAGTTTCCCTTGCTTGTCCGCCCGAAGACTGAAAACATGCGAAATCATGGGTTCCTACTATTTGTCCTGCTGCTTCCTTCATGGACGCCATGTCCAAAGGCTTGCCGATGTAATAGCAATAATTTCTTCTAAACATGTCGGCTGAGCCTTCGTTTTGAATCACATATCTGTATTTTTTCCCTTTAGAATCAAACCTGGCATGAAAGTCAAGAGGCTTTTCTTCAACTGCTGTTATTCTCACATCGCCCAAGGCTCCGCCGAGACGCCGACCGCCGAAAAGGCAGTCATTGGCCGCCGCCATTATTCTGTCTGTCGGTATGCCGTATTCACCCTTAAAAGAAGCTCTCTGCCCGAGAGCATGCACACCGGCATCGGTACGGCTTGTCCCGTTAAGTTCAACCTTGCCGCCGCACACCTTTGAAAGGACTTTTTCCAGCTCTCCCTGAACAGTCCTGGCGCTTGGCTGCCTCTGCCATCCGGAAAAATTGCTGCCGTCATATTCTATTGTAAGCAAAAAATTTCTCTCCATATCATTTATGCAACTTGTTACTGCCATTTCAACGGAACAAGGTTATTTTGGCAAAACAATCTGTTTATTTTCTTTAGACTCCCTATAAAGAGTGAACTTATGACCTATGGCCTGTACAAATTCAGCTCTCAGGGGAGAAAGCAGCTCATTGGCCACTTCCTTAGGCTTAAGCAGGCAGCCTTCTTGTATTTTGATTTTGACCAGCTCTCTTGCCTCAAGGCACATATCTATTTCTTTAATAACGTTTTCTGTAAGACCGGCTTTACCGATAAATACCGCAGGGTCTATATCGTGAGCAAGCCCTTTTAAAAAACTTCTCTGTTTGCTTGTTATCATAAATTTTTCCTTTTTATTTTGTGATGAATTTTATAAAATTATAGACTTATCATAATATTATAACTTATTTCGTGTAGAATGACCAGGTAAATTGCTGAAGAAACTGTGATATATGGTACCATCGGCCTTTTTTCATGGGCTTTTATCTTTTTCCTGACAAGCAAAAGGCAAAAGTGCGCCGCACTTATGAGGGTAGTCAGTATGAATACTGCTATAATCCCGTCTATCCCCATGCAAAGTCCCAGCGCCGCAAATAATTTTATATCGCCTCCGCCAATGGTGTCTTTTTTGTAAATAAGCTTTCCCAGCCCAGCCATCAAAAGCATAACGCCGAGGCCGATCAACATTCCCCAAAGTCCTTCTACAGGACCGCCGTCATGGTGAGGTATGTATCCTATAGCCGTAATCACAAGCAGCATTATCAGCTGATCCGGTACAATTTTATACTTTATATCAGCTATGCTCATCTCAAGCAAAAGCCATAACGACAGAACTACAGCTACGGCATACAGCGGTTCTTTAAGTCCCAGGTAAATTCCTATGGCTATAAAAACTCCGGTAAAAAGATATTTCCACGGCGTACTCTTTATCCGCTGGCTGGTCGGATGGAGCAGTTCTTCATCAGGCTCTTGTCCATAATCGCAAAGCCATTTGCCCGGAATTTTATTAAAAAAATATACCGCTCCGTTGCCTGCCAGTATTCCAATTAATATAGCTGCAATGCATTTAGCCACAATCACAAGCGTTTCTGTCATCATCTTATGTCCCTCGTCTCTGATTGCATTCTTTAAATTGAAGCGAGCATATTTTACCATATTTTTACAAGTATATCAATAGATATTAAAACCCTTACAATATAGAAAGTAAAAGAAAAAACGAAGCTAAGAAACCTATAGATGCTCATCTTAACTTCATTTTTTCTTTGTAAGGCATTATCTGTTAAAGTCCGCTGAAATTACTCTGGCTTTTAGTATTTCATCTACGGCAGAATGTAAAATCAGCCTTTTCTGTATTCACTGTGCTCCTTTTTTATCTTTTCCATAAGATCATCGTTTGAATACAGCTTTACACATAAAGTGATAAGATATTCAGCCGAATTTTTGATAGCCTTATGTGCCAAATCCGATTGCATAACGCTGGCAAATTCCAGAGTATGGCACTGATACGGCTTACCTATGCTCATTATAGGATGAAAAGCCGGACAGTGGTAGTCCACATTGCCTATGTCTGAAGAACCTGTCATTCCTACGGTACCGTTGTCAGGTTCTATGGAAATGTCTTTAAAACATTCTTCCATCAATTTCCTTCCTGACTCGCTTATATAAAGCTCATGGAACGGCAAACCTGAAGGCTCAATTTCAACAGATGTCTTCGTTGCCATGGCTGAGGCTCTCGCACAGTCTTTAACCCATTCGGTTATACCATTGAGGTCCTTTCTTTTGGGAGCTCTGGCCAAAAATGTAACTTCAGCTAAATCAGGTACTATATTCGCGGCTGTGCCGGCATGTCTCAAGTATCCGTGAAGTCTCGCTTCCTGAACGATATGCTGTCTCATCATATCCACCGCGTCGAAGAAAAGTCTTGCCGCGTTAAATGCATTTATTCCCCCTTCAGGAGCAGATGCCGCATGAGAGGCTTTGCCGTGCCATCTTATATTAAGTCCGTCAAGCGCTATCATATTTACATCTACCGTGCTGACAGGCCCCATGTGAACCATTGCTGCAAAATCATACCTATCAAATATGCCCTCATCAGCCATATAGCACTTAGCTCCCCTTCGCTCTTCATCAGGCGTCCCTATGATATCAATTCCAAAGTCCAGCTCATCGCGCATTTCGTTAAGAGCAAGCGCCGCCCACACGCTGCTGCTGCCGCTGGCACAGTGCCCACATGCATGGCCCATTCCCTGAAGAGCGTCATATTCCGCCAAAATAACCGCCCTTTTTTCTTTTTCGGGATTTATCTTTCCACAAAAGCCTGTTTCAAATCCCGCAAACGGATATTCGGTCTCTATGCCGTTTTTTCTCAGAAGCTCAACTATGGCTTGTGAAGCTTTGTACTCCTCTCTTCCCAGCTCAGGATTTGCCGCCATAAAATCGTTGAGAGCGTAAATTTCACTTTCAAATCGCTCCAGGCATTTAATCAACTGGCTTTTTAATTCCTTTTCATCTTTCATATGCTTATGTATCTCCCTTTCAGCAATTTATATTTTATCTTACATTGCATTTTTATTGATAATTTATCATCGTAGCTATGAAAATGAAAATCATCTGCAACACGAAGAAAATGCCGAAAAGCGGGAGAAAATACCTGTACCATTTGTTGAGAGGAATCTTAGCTATACTGCACATTATTACACATGATGCCGTCGGCCACAGCATGTTGGAGAATCCGTCGCCGAACTGATATGCCAATACGGCAATCTGTCTGTTTACACCTACAAGGTCAGCAATAGGAGTCATAATTGGCATAATAGCTGCCGCCTGTCCGCTTCCTGATGGTATAAAGAAGTTTATAATATTCTGCACTACCAGCATCATCTCTCCTGCAAGCCACTGAGGCATATCTTGCATAAAGCTTGTAAAGAAATTAATTCCTGTGTCTAAAATATTTCCCTCAGTAATGATAACCAAAATAGCTCTGGAAAATCCTACAGCAAGCATCGCTTTAGCCATTCCCGCAAGTGCTGTCGCTAAATAATCAACCATAGTTTCAGGCTTCTTGCCTGCTATAATATTTGTAATTATAGCGGAGATTATGAAGGTGGCACTCATTTCGTCCAAGTACCATCCTGCAGCTAGCGTGCCCCATACGATAATACCTATTGTAACAAGCATTCCAAAGAGAATGACTTTATGCTTTGTAGTAAATTCCTCAACGGTTTCATCCAGCTTAAAATCAGAGTAATCTAAACCGTATACTAAGCTCTTGCTCGGATCCTTTTTTATCTTGCTAGCATATCTCATTACAAAAAGTATAGTTACTCCTGTAAAGACAAACCAAACCACCCATCTAAGTCCAAGTCCCGAATAAAGAGGCAATTCACTTATAGATTGAGCTACCGCAATAGTATATGGATTGGTGGTAGCTGCCGCAAAACCTGTAAAAGTAGCAACGGCGGTTATGCTTACACCTACTAGAGCATCGTATCCCATAGCTATGGATAAAGCTGTAAATACTGGAATCAGTCCCCATACTGAGTCCATTGCTCCATAAGTAGAGCCAGCCAGTGAAAAGACAGTCATACATATAGGGATAAAAAATTTATTATTCTTTGTTTTTCCTGTCAAAAGCTTGTTAAACAACGCTGATAAAGCACCAGACTGCATTACCGAATAAGTCCAGTAATAAGCAAAAATCATAATAAACAATATCTGCGCTACCTGTATGCACCCCTTTGGCAAAGCTACAAACATGTCAAACGGCCCTACAGGCGTTTTTTCAGTATACTGGAAGCTATCCGGCACTACTGTCGTCTGTCCTGTTTCTTCATCAAGAACTCGATCGAAACTTCCGCCTGGTACAATCCAAGTAAGAATTGTAATAATGACGATGATAATAAAAAGCATTAATATACTGCTCGGAAAAGCGAGCTTTTTCTTTTTCTTGTTTTTTTAACGATAAACAGCCAAAAAAGTAAAAAAAATCTGTACCGGTAAAATATTTTTTTACGAAGCGAGTAAAAATTCACTTTACCGACACAGAGTCACCATATTATCCATTTTATTTTTTCAATTTCTTTATATCATCCTTTTTTATTCCCAACTTATGCATTTTATAATTCAAATTTTGTTTAGTTAATCCCAAGAGTTCCGCCGCCTCAACCAAACTATTCGTCCGCGATACAGCCCATGTAACAACTTTCTTCTCGTATTGCCGTATAATTTCGTCAAAGGTAAAATCAGAAAAAGCCTTATCCATGCTTAACATCTTACTTTCTGGAGCGTCCCAAAACATACCCGTCAAATTTTCCAGCTCAGTCTCATATGCCCCCATACCGCGCGAAAATACGCTTCTTGTTAAATATTCCGGCAAATCGCTGACCTGTATAAATCTATTTCCCGCTACATTAAAAGCGCCTTCTATGACGTTCTTAAGTTCACGCACATTGCCCGGCCAGTCATATTCGCTAAAAATATCCTTTACCTCTTCATCCAGCCCCATTATCCGCTTTCCCATGCTGTTGTTAAATTTTTCAATGAAGCTGTCCACAAGATAAAACAAGTCCTCTTGTCTTGCTCGAAGGGGCGGTATGTTTATCTGAACGACGCTCAGCCTATAAAAGAGGTCGCTCCTTATCTTGCCCTCCTCAACGCATTTTATCGGATCGCAGTTTATTGCTGAAATGATTTTTACATCGGTTTTTATCGGTTCGTATCCTCCCAGCCTGGTCACCTGTTTTTCCTCTATGGCTTTTAAAATTTTAGGCTGGATGCTTTTCTCCATAGAATTGATTTCATCTAGGAAAAGTGTTCCTCCGTTAGCCACTTCAAAAAGTCCCGGCTTGTTCTCCGCGCCTGTATAGCTTCCCTTTACAGTTCCGAACAATATGCCCTCCAAAAGGTTGGCGGGAATTGCTGCGCAGTTTTGCGATATGAACTTGTGTCCGCGTCTTTTGCTGGACGTATGAATGGATTGAGCCACCATTTCTTTTCCAGTACCTGTCTCACCATATATCAATACTGAAGAGTCAGTATCCGCAACCATAACTATTCGCTCCTTGAGCATTTCCATTTCTCTCGAATGCGTTATAATATCGTCAACGGAATATAGATTGGTAGCCGCTACGTTTTTCTTTACTGAAATTACTATATCCTGCCTTTGATAAGGAGGATCCAAATATCTCGAAACATCTACAACACCGATAATTTCATCGTCCTGGCGTATCGGCAGAGTAGTATTTATAGCATTAATGCTTTGCCCCTTATATGTCTTGAGCACCTGAAACTCGTTAGAAATAGGCTTCCCTGTCTTGAGTACTCTTAAAATGCTGCTGGTTTCTTCAGTCAGATCGGGATAGACCTCTGTAATATGCTTGCGGCGCACTTCTTTTTCCTTAAGGTTATTCAAATCCGGCCTGTAATTTTTATAATACTCGATATATCCGTATTTATCAGTTATGACTATACCGTCAATATAGTTATAAACATTCAAAAGCTGCTCGACATATCTGCTTAACATCGCTGAACCTCCCTTTCAAAAATTTCCTCCTTTTGTATTTTTAAGTTTACATTATTGCCGCTTCGATATCAAGGCAAAGCCCCGTATAAGCAATCTCGCCTATACAGGGCTGTACATAATTATCAGTTTATAAAATTCGCTCTATCCTCTTTTAAGATACGCCGTAATGCAATGAAGTGCCCCCTTGCCCTTCATTATCTCGGAAATGTTTACCGTCTTAACTTTGATGCCGTTTTTTTCAAGCAGTTCCTGAGTACGAGGGCTTCCCTCAGGCATCAGTATATATCCCGGTTCCAAAGCGACAAAATTGCAGGCAAAGTTCTCTCTTACTTCAGTTCTGGACGGAGCTTCAAGAATCTTGTAACCTTTTTTCTTAAGCATATCTACGATATCATAAGGTACCTGCGGAGCGTGTATAAGGATTACATCGTTGCTGGCAGGGCTCATAAGACCATCTATATGGATATTGCTGTATGGCTGCTGCATATGCCATACTTCTACTCCCATTCTCTCAAGCTCATATTTTACCTGCTCATATCCGCTTCTGTTGCATCTGCTGCCTGTGGAAACTACGCAGGTATGTCTGTCTACCCACATGGCGTTAGCGCCTTCGAACATGCCATCGCCGCTTATAGTTCTCAATATAGGGACGCCGATTTTGCCCAGCGCTTCTGCTATATATCTTTCTTCTCCACGTCTTGCTGCCATCGCCGGTCTCGTAAGAATCGCACCTTCCGGAGTCATAAACATGAGATCTCTGCAGAATACAGCATTTGGCCTGTCTTCACGTTGATTTTCAACATAATAAACTTTAGCTCCGAAATCTTTATATATCTTAGCTACTTCATCGTGTTGCTGTCTCATGAGCTCCACATCTATAGGCTCATCGGAAAATCTTACCGCCGCCGGGTCAAAATTTTCTACTTCTTTTCCGGGACGCCTGAGCAAAACTGCCTTAAGCGTATCAACTTCAGAGCAAACTCCAAAATCTCCCCAGTATTCCGGCATGTCATCCTCAAAGTTTGTCTCCTTTGGGAACCATCTTTCTCCCGGTATAGCGTCGATATCCACTTTTTCTTTGTACATAATTTACCTCCTGCCATAACACTGTTTAAATACTTTCATTCGCTTTTTAAACTATAGCAAAAGTCGTGCCAACATCATTTCCCCGGCTTCCACGAACTCTTAAGTCCTACTATCTCATTAAAAACAGGTCTGTCAGCCGTATGGAGCTTGGAATCGGCTACAAAATATCCATGGCGGAAAAATTGGAATCTGTCTCCGCTTTCTGCATCAGCAACGGAACTTTCGGCATATGCGGTCGAGATCTTCATGGTCTGTGGATTTGTTACCATTTCTCCGTTTTCGTTTTCTAAGAATAAGTAATCAAACTGACGTACCGTTACAGGCACCGCAGTTTTAGCGTCAACAAAATGTATGGTTCCCTTAACCTTACGACCCTCGAATCCGCTTCCGCTTCTGGTGGCAGGGTCATAAGTGCAATGTATCTCCTTGATGGTGCCGTCCTGGTTTTTTACCACATCGGTACACGTGATAAAGTAGGCGCCCTTGAGTCTGACTTCGTTACCAGGGAACAGCCTGAAATACTTCTTCGGAGGTTCTTCCATAAAATCTGCTCCGTCTATCCAAAGCTCTCTTGAAAAAGAAACTTTTCTGGTTCCCATCTCAGGAACCTGCGCATTATTTTCTATCTCACAAAGTTCTGTCTTGTCTTCAGGATAGTTGGTTATTATTACCTTGACAGGATCAAACACCACGTTTCTGCTCTCCACCCGTCCTTTGAGATCTTCTCTTACGCAATGTTCCAGTAAAGAAATATCTACTGTGCTGTTGGCCTTGGCAACGCCTATTGCCTCGCAGAAGTTTCTTACTGCCTCAGGCGTATATCCTCTTCTTCTTATACCTGCTATGGTCGGCATCCTGGGGTCGTCCCAGCCGTCAACCGTACCGTTCTCCACTAAGGCTTTAAGGTATCTCTTGGACATGACGGTGTTGGTCAGATTGAGCCTTGCAAATTCTATCTGCTGCGGCGGAGTAGGCCACCATCCCACTTCTCTTAAAACCCAGTCGTAAAGGGGTCTATGGTCTTCAAATTCCAAGGTGCATATGGAGTGAGTGATGCCTTCGATGGCGTCCTCAATAGGATGTGCGAAATCATACATAGGATATATGCACCATTTATCTTTAGTATTATGATGGGACACGTGAGCTATCCTGTATATGATCGGGTCTCTCATATTGATATTAGGCGATGCCATATCTATTTTAGCCCTAAGTACCTTTTCCCCGTCTTTATATTTGCCCTCTTTCATTTCCTCAAATAATCTGAGGTTTTCTTCTACGGTTCTGTTGCGGTAAGGGCTCTCTTTGCCGGGCTGTGTAAGTGTGCCTCTGTATTCTTTTATCTCTTCTCCCGTCAAATCGCAAACGAAGGCTTTGCCTTTTTTAATCAGCTCCACTGCCGCGTCATACATGGTATCGAAATAGTCTGACGCCCAAAGTCTCTTATCCCACTGCAGTCCCAGCCACTTTACATCTTCTTCTATGGCGTCTACATATTCCACATCCTCTTTGACAGGATTGGTGTCATCATATCTTAAATTGCATTTACCGCCATATTTGGCCGCCGTCAAAAAATTGAGGCAGAGAGATTTGGCATGTCCTATGTGCAGATATCCGTTGGGTTCCGGCGGAAAACGAGTGTATACCTTGTCTCCGTATTTTTTTGTTTCCAGGTCTTTTTCAATAATTTCCTGAATAAAATTATCTGCCATTTTACTTCCTCCAAGTTTATTATATTTAGGATTATACCATTACCTTTCGCAATTATCCATACAAGTCTTGCTATTTTGACAAAATACTTTGACACTAATTAAAAAATAAAATATACTTAGACTTGTATAAAAGGGGGTATGGCTAATGAAAAAAAATCTGAAATTATATTTAATATTGCTGCTGATATTGTCGTCATTCTGTCTTTTTAGCTGTAGTTCTTCCAACGGCTCCGGTGGCGATGACGATACATCTGTCAACACATCATCTGACAATTCCCAAGATCAGTCCAATGAAAACAACGAAGACTCCCAGACTGAGCCTTCCCAAAGCAACACGGAAAGAATAGACGTAAGCGGATTGCCGGAAGTTATAAGCACCTTGGAAAAAGACGACGGAGACAAGCTTGTACTCGTCAACAAGCTTTATACAGTATCCCCTGATTACCAACCTACTGATATGGTCGCCGTTGACGGTTCTCTTTCTACCAACCAGGGCCTTTATTTCAAAAAGGAAGCCTATGAAGCATACCTTAAAATGCTGGAGGATGCCAAAAGCGAAGGGATTGAATTTGTAATATGTTCCACTTATCGTTCTTATTCCACTCAAGATACCATCTATCATAATTATGTCTCGATGTATGGCGCTGATTATGCCAATACGATTTCAGCCTATCCGGGCAGAAGCGAGCATCATACAGGATGGGCCGTGGACGTTACTTCCGCTTCAATGGGATATGATTTGAAACAAAACTTTATAGAATATCCCGAAGGCATATGGATAAATAATCATTGCAGCGAATATGGATTCATAATCCGATATCCGAAAGACAAAACCCATATAACCGGTTACTCTTATGAGCCTTGGCATCTTCGTTATGTGGGCGTTGACGTCGCCAAAGAAATAACCGAAAAAGGGCTTACTCTGGAAGAATATCTGGGAAAGTGATTCGGCGGTTTTGTTGATCAGTTTTATATATCGGTTTTATATATTACTCTTCCTCCAGATAATACCTGCGCTTACCTTGGGATTTGTTCTTATATTCGATAGCTTCTTTCGGGCATCTGCATATGCATGCCATGCAATGGGTACAATTATTTCCCCATACCGGATGCCCGTCTTTTAATTTAATATTGTTCAATACACAATACTGCACGCAAAGACCGCATCCGATACACTGCTCTGTAGAGCGGAAGCCTTTGGCTTTTACACAAAACGTATAGAATGCTGAGTTTACTATACCGCTTTCCAAAGCGCCTATAAATGAATGGTCTGTCGGTATGGGGTTCCCTTCTTTTATCAGCTGTCCAAGCCTCTTTATTTCTTTTTCTCCGCTTTTTATCAAAGTTTCGGAAGTCCGTTCATCAGGCACCGAAAACATGGCTACATAGTTTTCAGGCATCTTTATCCCTGTACAGCCCATAAATTCTAAATTTTTTGTGAGGCAAAGACTTTTGGCATATTTGCCGGCGTTACCGGAAGAATCTCCGCATGTGAGAACAAAATATGCTCTCTTGTTACCATCAAACTGAGAATTTTCAATGAAATCCGATACTATTCTCGGCATGCGCCATCCATATGTGGGCAATACAAAAATATAAGGATTTGATGATGCAAAGCTGCCTGTCTTGCCCTTTTTTATCATCCCGCCTATATCTACAATATCTTTCTCTTCCAAATCTTCCGCTAACTTTAAAGCCAAATGTCTGCTGTTTCCTGTCGCTGAAAAATATAAAATCATAATGACCTCCCTCTCGTGTCGCGCCGCATTGTGTCGCACCGCATTATCGATTCATTGATTAACGTAACGCATCATAACTTCCAAAAACAAATTCATCTGCGGAGTAACAGATTTGTTTCTATGATACACCAGCTGACTCCACATTACGATATCAGGACATTCCGTATCCAAAACTACCAGCTGTCCGCTTTCCAGATAATCTTTTACCACATATTCCGGCAACAATGATATACCCTTTCCCTCCAGCAGAAATCGAGTAATTACATCTGTATTGCCTACTTCTAAAAACGGATGCAATTCATATCCCCCGGAGGCCAGCATCTGTTCCATGGCATACCGGTAGCTTATGCCTTGTTCAGTAAGATACAGCTGCTGTTCAAGGAGTTTTTCTATCGTTATATGCTTTTGACCGGCCAGCTCGGAGCGAGAAGACGCCACAAAAAATATCTTCTCAGGCTTTTCTGACACCTTTATCCACTCAGGGAAATATATTTTTTTATCCAGAAAGAATAGAATATCCACCTCGTTTTGTCTTAGCATATTACAAAGGTCAGGTACCAATGCAGTATGCGTGCTGATTTCTACTTCCGGGCAAATTTCCCCAAGCTCCATAAATACAGGCGGTAAGACGCTTATAACGTATGATTCGCATGTGCCTATGCGAAGTTTGCCCGATATCTTATTCGGTTTATGTGCAATATTTTGAGCCTTTCTCATGGATTCCAATATGTCTAACGCATAAGGCAGCAGCTGGTGCCCCTCTTGAGTCATTTTTACTTGTTTCCCAATCCGGTCAAAGAGCTGCACATGAAGTTCTTCTTCAAGCTGTTTTATCTGCATTGTGACTGCAGACTGGGAATAACCCAATTGTTTCGCCGCTTTTGAGAAGTTCTGTAATTCAGCAATTCTGACAAATGTTATAAGATTTCTGATTTCCATAAAATCACCAATTTAAAACCAATTCAAATGCAGTTCAAACAAGGTTCAAAAATTTTGAACGCTTTTATAAAATCTATTAATTTCACAATCTTCAATAATCATGGTAGCATTATTATATATTAAAGTCAAGGAGACGAATGTTATGTACGACAACATGTATGACCAAGAAAAAAATCAAAACCGGCAAATCGGCGCCTTAATGAATAATTTTGTAGAACAGGCTGTTAAACTTTATAATGATATGAATACTTTGCCTGTCTGCCCTGCTGTTAAAAAAGACAGTTTAGAAAGTTTAAGAAACCAGTCAATACCGGTTGACGGCAGGCTCATACAAGAAGTATACGCAGAAATGCTTAACAATATTTACACCAATGCGCCTTTACCGCAACATCCTCGCAGTTTCGCCTGCGTTCCCTCAACAACTTCCCTTCTTTCTTGGATGGGCGACGTTATGACCAGCGCATATAATCCTCACGCCAGCTGCAAATTCAACGCTCCTGCCGCCGATGTAATAGAAAGAAAGCTTATCCGCTGGCTGTGCGACTTGGCCGGTTATCCCAAAGAAAGCGGCGGTTTGTTTGTGTCCGGTGGTTCTATGGCTAATTTAACAGCATTGACAGCAGCCAGAGACGCAAAACTTTCTTTTGATGAGCGTCCCTCAGCCACCGTTTATCTGTCAGACCAAACTCATTCCTCGGTATCTAAGGGGCTTCACATCATCGGTTTCGGCAAAAAGCAGCTTCGTATTATTCCTTCCGATAAAGTTTTTCGTATGGATATGTCAGCCCTTCGCAAAGCTATCAGCACAGATATTGCTGACGGCAGAAAGCCTTTTGCCGTGGTCGCTTCCGCAGGTACCACTAACACAGGCAGTGTGGACCCGCTTAAAGAAATATCCGCCTTGTGCCGTCAATATGGAATGTGGATGCATGTTGATGGCGCTTACGGCGCTTCAGCCCTCCTATCTGAAGAACACAGAGAAAGTCTGTCCGGCATAGAATTGTCAGATAGTTTAAGCTGGGACGCTCACAAATGGATGATGCAAACTTACGGGTGCAGCATGGTATTAGTGCGAAATCAATCGACGCTGTCCAACAGCTTCTCTTCTCATCCGGAATATCTAAAAGACGCCGCAGCCTCTCCAGACAGCATAGAATTATGGGATCTGGGCCCCGAATTGACAAGGCCTGCCAGAAGCTTAAAGTTATGGCTCACGCTTCAAGTGCTCGGCACCCGTCAAATGGCCGATGTCATCGATCATGGATGCGACATGGCGCGCCTGGTTGAAAGATTGCTCATTAAAAATCCTAATTGGGAAATCATCTCCCATGCACAACTGGGAATAGTCAACTTCCGCTACAAGGGAGATGGAGCTTTAAACGAATCTCAGCTGGATAAGATAAATCAGAATATTGCAAAAGAAATTACAGAAAGCGGTTTCGCCCAGATTTTCACCACCGAGCTTTGCGGTAAAAAAGTCTTGCGAATGTGTACCATCAATCCTAAGACCACTGAAAAAGATATTTTCGACACCATACAACAGCTTGATAATTCCATATCTGTTGCCAAGAGCCATCAGGCAATAGCCTGATGGCTCTCAGACTGTTAGTATGTCTTGCTTTCAATTTGATCCGCCTAGCCGGATCTGACCCCTCCGGTTCGGGCCGGTTCGGGCTCCTTGGCTGTCCCTAGCCGAAAATACTGTACTGTACATTTTCTACCGAAAGATACACACAGTCTGTCGTTTTTAGATATTCTAAAACATCTGCCTTGCTGCCGCTTATAAAGTAGTTTTTTGTTCGGAAAGAATCGTCCTTTTCAGCAGCGTCAATAACGTTCTGTATAGTATCTGTTTGAACATAATGCAATGTGGAGTTGCTGTACAAGCCCAAATCTTTCCATAAATCATAATTCTCTTGCAGCAGCTTCAGATTTGAAAGATATATTTCTTTTATCTCTTCTGAACTCATGTTTGGTCTTTCAGCATCTCCTTCTTCACAAGCTGCGCCGACAGCAAGTCTGACACCGGCTTGAAAGTTGCTTTCCGGCTGATAAACTTGTATCCAATCCAACATTTTTCCGGCTTTGACCATTACGTCATCAACATCTGATGCTTGGTTCTGAGAGACGTTGACGTAAATGTACGCAGTCTCAGGCAGCTTTTCCAGATCAGCTATGACATCTTCCGGTTGCACATACACTGTTCCGTTATAAAATTTACCTAATATGAATGTGGCTAGATTCTGTGGGTCAGATTCTACAGACAATCGTCCCCACTTCATAGCCATTTCCACTGTAGGCGCCCCTCCTATGCCTCGTGTCGTAACTCCGCTATGGTCCATGACCACTGTTTGAATGGTATAACAGCCAAAGCCATCTTTTTCCACCTCAAGCATTGTCACCTCTTTATCAGGATACACAGTTTCATAGTAAGCACGCATGAGTTTAAGCAGCTGGCTTGGATTTTCCCCATCGCGTTCATTGAGCTTCTCCGCATTGGGGAAGAACAGACTAACGACAGGATTTATGCAAAATATTACGGCAACTATAGATGCCAAGATTATAATGCATGTTTTTGCAGCGATTTTTCTTATTCTTTTATTTATTACTTTTTCTATATAGGCATCGAATTGGGCGTCGTCATCCATTGCCATATTTTCTAAACCGCTTTTTAAATCGTCGCTGTCTTTTTTCAACTTATCCCCTATATTTTTCATCTTCTTCCTCCCTCATCTTTATGAGCATCTTTTTGGCTCTCGACTTAATCTGCCTTACATTTTCTTCTGAAATTCCATGAGAAACTGCGATTTGAGCGTTTTCCTGATTCAGATATACGCTTTCAATCATAACGCTTTTGTACTTTTCCGGAAGAGAAGCTATCATCGCTGCCAGTCTTACACGCTCCTCTCCTTTGATATAATCCTTTAGCAAGTCTTCCTGCTGCGTAATAGATAAATCTTCTACGCTGCTTTCTTCCAAGTGCTTCTCTTTTTTCTTGCTGTTAAAAAATAAGTTGCGGATTACCTTTCCTGCCCAGCACAAGAAGCTGCCTCCGGCTTTATATGACAGTATGGCTTTGAGAAAGGCTTCTTGTACCAGATCTTCCGCAGAAACCTTGTCGTGAGTATACGAGCAGGCTATGAGCATAAGCTGGCTGTAGTAACGCTTATACATATCGCCTATCTGGCTATGGTTGTTTTCTGTTTTCAAGCCTGCCCCTCCTTTCCCCTTTCTATATATCAAACAATCTTCCTTCTCTTTTGTGACAAATATATAAAAATTTTTCTTACAGCTTTATAGTATCATAAAAGTCTACATCTTTACTTTATTTTTTCTACGTTAGTTATATTGTTTTCACATGGTTTATCAATGGAAAATCTTGAAAAGCTACGAATATTCGCATATAATTTCAATATAAACACGTGAAAAATACAAATTTTGAAATTGAATTTTTTTGAAAGGCTGCAGTATAATGAAAAGCTATATATCCATACGAGAAGCGGCAAAAAAATGGAACGTATCGGAACGAAGAGTTAATCAATACTGTATTGAAGGGCGTATTCCCGGCATACAAAAATTCGGAAAATCATGGGCGATTCCCGTGGACGCAGATAAACCCGATGACCCGCGTAAGACACCTAAGCAAGACAATGTTAACCAAGCTCCTGTATCGTCCGCTAAACTGCTCGACCATACAAATCTCATGCCTTTAATGAACACCGCTTTTATACCGGGACATTGTCTGGAAGCTGTGGAAGCTATGGAGCCTGGGCCGCAAAAAGATATTGCTATGGCGGAGTACCACTATTTCAGCGGTCATCCAAGTGAAGCATCGGAAGAGGCAGAGGCCTATCTCACAAGCAGCGATATGGGCGCTCGGCTGTCTGCCTGTTTGATATATGCTTATTCAAATCTTTCCATAGGACAAATACACAAAGCCAAATTTGCGTTGGGAGAGTTAAATGCTGCCATTGCCTCTGCAGGAGAAGAATCTCCTCAAATTCGGGCGGCATCAGCTTTTGTAGCTTCAGCAGGAGCTGTTCTGCTGCATCTGCCGCTGCCAAAAGAAATGCCGGATGTTGATAGTTTCTTGCCTATGCTCCCACAAGGATTGCGAGCTTTTGCCATGTACGTTCAAGCACATTATTTATATTTAAAAGAGGAATATGCGCATAGTGCCGGTATCGTAGAGGCTACCCTTTCTATGGGTGCAGTTCTTTATCCGATTCCTGCCATATACCTGCATCTCGTAGCGGTAATGGACTATATGAGTTTAAAGCAGCCTGATCGAGCAGAGAGCCATCTTCTGGCAGCGTGGGATATAGCTCAACCTGACGACCTCATTGAAGGCTTCGGCGAGCATCACGGTCTCTTGGGTGCAATGCTGGAAGCCGTTATTAAGCCAAAATGGCCGAAGGATTTTAAGCGGATCATTGACATTACCTATCGTTTCTCTTCCGGATGGCGAAGAGTTCACAATCCAATTACCGGCCATGATGTAGCTGATGTTCTGACTACCACTGAATTTGCCATGGCGATGTTGGCCGCCAGAGGCTGGACTAATCAAGAAATTGCAACCCACCTAAATATTTCAGTAAACACAGTAAAAAGTCACATATCTGAAGTAATGAGAAAATTGAATGTAGAGACAAGAAAAGAGTTAAAACAATATATGTTGAGATAAAACGACCTGCACCTTCCTCAGACTTAATTTATTTAATTTATGAATGGGCAATCATTTGCCCATTTTTTATGTGAAAACTTCTTATATCTTATGCCTAATCAATAACAGAATAAATGAACTGCTAATGTATGCAATGAAATTATAAAGCTTTATCATATCACCTGTTTTGATAGTAAAAACGGGTAATAGAAATGTCTTTCCTATTTTTATATAATTAAGTAAAAAATAGTACCTGATAATAGCAGGTCATAGTAAATGTGCTGTTTGTGGATGAAAGGAGAATCAATGATGGACAGAAAAGCCAACCTGTATAAGATTGGCAGTAAATACCTGGAGATTCCCTTAATCTGGGATGAATATTCTCAAAGGTATCTGGAAGACTACAGCGATTTTATCGCACACCCGGTATATACTCCGGAAGGCTGTCCCATATTGCTTACCATCGAAGATGCCTGCATATATGCAGAACCGGCCGAAGATGAGACCGAATGCATCGATTGCGGCTCTTGCCGCTATTACAAACAGACATCAGGTACGCTTCTTGGGGTATGTAATCATGAAAAAAAGAGAATAGGCAGCACCCTTCAAGAACCGTAGGCTAAAAAAGAAAAGGAGGAAACAAAGCCATGAAAAAACGATTTGCGGCCATACTGCTGAGTCTGTGCATGGTGCTGACGTTTATACCGTCTGCGGCCTTTGCGGCAGATGGAGACACTATCTATGTCGGCGCTGTTGAGCTGAAAGGCACTGCTGAAAACCCAGCCTATGCCTTGACGACTGAAGACGGTGCAGTGAAAACCGATGGCGCTGATGAAAGCAACTACAATGTCAAGTGGGACGGCAGCACCCTGACGCTTAACGATGCGAATGTCACCAAGGGCGCTTCAGAGATAAATAATCTAGGCTCATGGGCTGCCATCTGCTGTAAAACTGATTTTGAGATAGAACTGAAAGGCAGCAGTACGGTCATAGGCCCTGATCTTGAAAATGGATCTGGCGATGAAAGCTTTGGTATTTATTCCAAAGGAGATGTCACCATAGTCGGCAGCGGTACTTTAAATGTAAATGGCGGCAATATCACACAAACACAAGGCTATGGAACGGTTTTAAGTCACGGTCTTTATTCCAGGGACGGAAATATAACTATCAACAGCGGCACAGTCAATGCCACCGGAGGAAACATCAATATTAATATTGAAAATGACGAATACAACGCTTCCAGTAGCGGCATCTATTTTGACGGCGTCACCATAAACGGCGGCATAGTCAATGCCACCGGCGGCAATATAACAAATAGCGGAGGAGACGCTGAAAGCATCGGTATAGAATCCTATCTCAGTATAAGTATTACCGGCGGCGAAGTAACGGTTAATGGCGGTACGGTTGATATTACTAAGTTTACAGAAGATAGTATAAATATTGCAAGAAGCAAAGGTCTGCATGCATATATGGGCGATATCAGCATTACCGGCAGCATTGTCAATGCAACAGGAGGCGATATAACAAATAAAGGTGAATACGCTGAAAGTTATGGTATATATGCCGCAAATGCGACTGACGAAAATCATAATGAACCAGGCGACATCATCATCTCCAACAGCAATGTGGAAGCTAAAGGCGGAGAAGTTGCCGCCGGAGGAGACGTTGCCGCCGAAGGAGACGGCACAGCCTACAGTTGTGGAATATATACCGGTACTATCGTTACTATTGCGGACAACAGCTTTGTAAAGGCTACCACAGGTACGGCCCAAGCTTCATACGTGTACAGCTATGGTATTTCCCATGATGAAGGTCTTTATATATCCGGAAGCCAGGTAACCGCCTCCGGCGCCAATGCGGCGATCACGACAGATGAGCCGGTCATGGTCAGCTCCAACGTTTCCGATAAAGCCTTGGAGGTGAAGACCGGCGAAAACGAAGAAAGCGCCGAGGAAATAGGTGGTTCACCGTTTATTGAGGAAACAGATATTCGTTTCAGGATCTCCGATGAAAAATATTTCCACAGTGAACTCGTAACACCAAGGGCTCCAAAGCCCGTTGAGGCAGACATTCATGTGGGAAATCTGATGTTGACGGCAAGCACGGCAGAACCGGCCTATGCCCTGACCAGTGAGGAGGGCAAAGTAACGACCGCAGGCGCCACAGAAGAAAATTATAACATCAAATGGGATGGCGAAACTCTGACACTGAGAGATGCAACAGTAACTCAGAGCTCCTACGAATTTGATAATGGAGAAGCTGCTGCCGCAATCTACAGCTTGCTCAATCTTGAGGTGGAGTTTACCGGTAATAATACAGTCACCGGACCGGCAGTCGACGATAAAACAGGAGACACATGCGAAAGCTACGGTATTTTTGTCGATGAAGGGGATCTTACTGTCTCCGGCAGCGGTACACTGAACATCGCCGGCGGTGACATCACAAAAGATAATGAGGATAACTATGTTTACTCGTATGAAAGCTATGGTATATATTCAAATGTAGGAAATATCACAATAAACGGCGGCACTGTCAATGCAACAGGCGGCAGCATATATAGCAACGGAAAAGTTCCCGTTTACAGCGAAGGTATCGATGCTTACGACAATGTGACCATTATAGGCAGCAAAGTGGAAGCCAAGGGCGGCAGCATCAACGGATCCGAAGCAGGTAGTACAGGCATTTACAGCTATAACGGTGATATTACAATAACTGACAGCACAGTCGAAGCGGTCGGCGGTGAAGCGATCGCCGAAGAAGACGGAGCATACAGCCACGGTTTCTTTTCCGACAACGATGTTAACATCACCGGCGGCAGCGTGATTGTTGTCGCAGGAAGAGCTGAATGCCACGATGATCCTGACAATGCAACAAGTGACGGAATGTGTGCATATAATATCAATATCAGCGGCGGCGAAGTCATTGCGGCGGTAGGGCTGACCGCATCCCGAACTGCAGATGGAATTTACGCATACAACGACATCAATATAACCGGCGGCAGCGTGACCGCCACAGGTCCTTTATATGCCGTTGACGGAGTGATACCTCAGTATTCCGGCGGATTGTTCAGCGAATTCGGAGACATCACCATAACAGGCAAAGATACCGTTGTAAATGCAAACGGCGGTTGTGCCGACAACGGCATAACAGCTATCGCAGCCGGCGCCGGAGATATCGTTATAGAAAGCGGTTCAGTCCGTGCCAACGGTGCATACGGCGCCTATACAGGCTTTACAGGTCTTTCCAATGGTCTCAGCGCACTTAAAGACACTGATGACGACACCGGCGGAAATATCATAATATCCGGTGGAAATTTGGCTGCAACAGGAGCTACGGACAGTATCTACTATGAAGGAGACCTTATCGTCCGTCCTTCAAGCGAGAATATTGCCGTGAGTGTTCTGGACAATCTGATCGTCGATGAAGATACAGGTGCTCCGGACTGGAAAGCGATGGAGCAAAACGCTGCTGAAATAGCCGGCTCTCCGTTTACAGAAGAAACGGTGCTTTCAAGAACTTCCACTGAAGATAAGTTGTATTTCAGCGCAACTGACGGCTCAGTTTACCCGGATGGCTCGACTGACCCGGACAATCCAACTGACCCAGATGACACGACTGACCCAGATGACACGACTGACCCAGATGACACGACTGACCCTGATGGATCGACCGGCACAAGCGGCAATGACAATCCGACCGGTCAGACTGGTAGCGGTACGCAGACCGGTGACGCAAATAACGCCGGCGACGAAATTAACGCCGGCAGCAGTCCGAAAACCGGAGACGAGCAGAATATAGCTCTTTGGATCTTGCTCTTAGCTTTTTCCGGATGCTTTATAACAAGAATTTATGTTTATAACAAACGCAAGCAAGATTAACGTTTTCCAGAAAAAATATGGAGATTTTACTAAAGTATAACTGAAGTATTTGTACAATAGGGGGCAGCGCTAATTTCATATGAAATTAGCGCTGCTTTTCTTTTGCCCGCTATATAGGCCTCATCGTTCATTCATAGTATGAGCAGCAATCGGTGCCATCTGTCACGGCTTGCAGTATTACCTGCCGGTTCTTACAGCATCGCTGATGACAAAAATTCATTTTTTCAAAAAAAATTACATTAGCAGGCTCCAAATCCATGTCGAAATTTATCGAAAGCCCGCCTCAGCAGACTTTTTCTTATAAATTTTGAAAAAAAGTCTGCAAAATAGCCTCTTTGATATGCTCCCCTTTAGGTGGACAGTTGAAATAATAAAACTGTTTAACTGGAGAGGAGTTTTATCATGCCTAGAGGAATATTACCAGAAGTGAAACTACACGCTGTAAAAGATTACATTTCAGGAAACGGAACACATCAATCACACGCCAGCAACCTTGGAGTGAATGAAGCCGCATTTAAAAAATGGGTTGACAAGTATAAAACATTCGGAGAATCCGCTTTCCTCAGAACAGGTCACAACCAATCATACTGTGCCTCCTTAAAAAAAGATGTAGTTAAAGCGTATCTAAACGGAGAAGGCTCCTACAG
>CDZQ01022323.1_pt1 | contig 28734 bp, 19 predicted proteins | sample 554831 | NCBI WGS metagenome assembly CDZQ01 (sample SAMEA3182112, study PRJEB8094) | gut metagenome | biome: human; feature: gut; material: Stool; isolation source: human stools | place: Canada | collected 2013-05-06 | reverse complement strand
GATTTCTGTGCTTCGGTCTGCGCCAAGCCTGCGACATTTCGCATCTTGGTGTACAGGAACAATGACGATAGGTAATCCTTTGGACGTGATGTGCGGCGAAGCCGCACATCCGTTTCCTCCGGATTTTCCCCCGTCTCACGCCGGGCGTGCACCTTTCAGCGCACCCGGCCTACCATCAAATTGACTTACTTTCTACTGATTTCATTGCTTCTGTACCCTCACGAGCACAGCGCACTTGTAAATTCCACTTTAATTTTTCTCTGTATTTCTGGATTTTTCGTACCGTCTTTACATCCAGCTCAGGCGGTATTGGACTGTTGTGTACCATGCGGTGGCACGGTATACATAGCCATGCTAAATTGGGAACTTTGTTGATTCGCTCGATTGGAAACCTTGGATTCACATGATGACAATGCTTGGGAACCATTTCGGAAAAGAATTTACCACAACATTTGCATTTGCCTTTATCTCGGTTGTAGGCGTACTCCCGGTTCATAAAATACTCGAAGTTGGATTTCCACCCTTTTCCTTTTGCATACCGTGACAGGGCGATATCCTCGGGTGTGTTGATAGAGGGGCGGTCACAAGGCAAGGGCTTGTGTTTTGTTCGGTAGTTCACATATCGCCTACGTCCATCCTCCGTATAGGGAGTCATTTTCTGGTCAAATGGTTTGCTCTCGTATTTACTGTGGGTAATAAACGCCATAGTAATTCCGAACCACTTTCCATCGATATTTATGGCAAATGTTTTGCTGTCATACCCGTTGTGTCTATGGGGTAAATTACAGAGTTCTTTCAGTGGTATTTGCATATCGTTGTAGGCTTTCGGGAACATCCGTTTCCATACTGCCAGAGCAGTGTTATTCACTCTGCGGTCTATGGCATGGTAAGCATGGGAACAGATGGACGGTTGCAGATACTGTGCCAATCCCATGATGATGGAATTTACATATTGGATTTGGGCGGCCTGTGTGTTGGGCTGGGTATACAGCCCAATTTTCCTGATTTCTTTTTGGAGACTGTGGATTTTCTTTGTCAGTCTCTCCATGTCAGGCAATGGCTTTCCCACCAAATGTTCCGTCCATGTGGATGGGTCTGGTGTTTTTCGTTTTCGCTCTGCTTTGACTATGTAACCGAGAAAATGGATTCCATCTTTTCTCAAATCGGTTACATAGGTCTTTTCCTGTGACAGTTCCAACTTCATGCGGTATTTGAAATACTTTGTCAGTTCATGCTTCAAACGGAACGCTTCCTGTTCCGTTGAGGTCAGGATCACCCAATCATCTGCATAGCGGAAATTGTATTTCGGGGTAATTCCAGACCATTTCAGCCTTCGAGTATCGTTGCATTTGTGCTTGCATTGGCGATGCGGCTCCATATAGCAGCGTCCCACATACCAGTCAAAATCATTGAGATACACATTGGACAGCAACGGCGATAATATCCCGCCCTGTGGTGTTCCCATTTCTGTTGCATGGTATAAGTCCTGGTCGATATATCCGGCTTTTAACATTTGGCTTATGATTTTCAGAACCCTCTTATCGTGGATTCCGATTCGCCATAGCTTTTTCAGCAACAATCTATGATTGATGTTGTCGAAGCAGCCCTTTATATCTCCCTCTACTGCCCATACTGGCTGGTCTTTGGATTTCACACCTGCATTGATGACATTGACAATATCCCGGATAGCGTGCTTCTGCGCCCGGTAAGGGCGGAAACCATAGCTATGCGGATAGAATCTTGCTTCGCATATTGGTTCCAGAATCAGTCGCATACATTCCTGTATAATCCTATCCAATACTGTGGGAATACCCAGAGGCCGCTTTTTGCCGTTTGCCTTTTCGATATACTTCCGTTTAGCTGGCTTTGGTTTGTAGTCTGAGAAATTTGCTTGAATCAACTGAAATAGTTCTTCTTTTGGCATTTGCAGATACCTGTCCATTTTTATCCTGTCCACACCGGCAGTTTTACTGCCCTTGTTGGACTTGATATTATGAACAGCAGTTACAATGGTCATTTCACTGGCCATTGCTTCCAACAGTCCGGTGAACGAAACACCTTGACCTGACTTTTCGTATAGGAGGTCTTGGAATTGTTTCAGTTCTGTTTCTGTTGAAAATCTGACGCTTAAATGCACAAGGTTTTCACCTCGCAGTTCGTCACCCATCTTTCAGGGAGTTATTGGATTTTCTTTTGTGAAATTTACAAATCAATTTGACTCGTGCCCTTCGCCGTGAAGCATTTCAGCTCCATGTGATTGGAATTACCCAATCGCAGACTACTATGGCACGGCTGACTTCCTGTATTCTTCATTACGCTGTAACGCTCCAAATACAGGCTCTCAAACGTTCCCAAATCTCTATCCTTGTGGTCAACAGACCGTTGAAACCCTTAGGCCACTACCTTACACCGGGAGAATCTAACCACACTTTGAATCACAGTTATTGTGTGGTTCCGCATGAATATTTCATTTCATGGGGCATATACGGAAAAACCAGCCGAATATGCTTTCTCCAATCTTCATCCTTTCGGATGCCGAGTACTCTTACGATACTGCATAGCTTTCCCTTACGGATAGCCATAGGTTTCGGAAGCCCGCACCATTATTATCCATGCCTTTCGGTTTAGGTTTTCAGGTTACGACTTCACCACGCTTTGTACCCTGTCTATTTACAGATAAACAGCGCACAGTGGAGTATTAGCTCTCGTACTGCCTGCGGTTTGACAGACCGCTGTGGGATTTCTCCTTTCCGGCATTGATTCTGTACGGCAGAGGAATTTCACCTCTGAATTTGAGATTTGAGTTCTCTACGATATTTTCTTGATATATCAAGTGCTATCGCATGGTGCTTTTCGTTATAGCTGTCTGCTACGACTTATGCACAACGTTTCGCACGGTTCTTGTAGCCGTGGGCTTCATCCACATACAGCCGATCCACGCCCAATTCCTCAAAGGTTACAACATCGTCCTTGCGGTCGGTGTTCTGGAGCTTGGTGAGCCGCACTTCAAGGCTTTTCTTGGTGCGCTCCAACTGCTTGATGGTAAAGCGTTCCGCTCTGCTTGCTTTGAGTTCAGATAAGCCTTCTTCGATCTCATCGATCTGCTCTTGCAAGAGCCGTTCCTGTCGCTCTACGGATACGGGGATGCGCTCAAACTGCGAATGTCCCATGATGACCGCATCATAATCGCCGGTGGCAATACGGGCGCAGAACTTCTTGCGGTTGCGGGTCTCAAAGTCCTTCTTGGTAGCAACGAGGATGTTTGCAGAGGGGTACAGCCGCAAAAACTCCGATGCCCACTGCTCGGTCAGATGGTTCGGCACGGCAAAGAGCGCCTTGTTGCAAAGCCCAAGGCGTTTACTCTCCATGGCTGCTGCCACCATTTCAAAGGTCTTGCCTGCGCCCACTTCGTGTGCAAGCAGGGTATTGCCGCCATACAGGATGTGGGCTACTGCGTTTCTCTGATGCTCCCGTAGGGAGATCTCCGGATTCATGCCGGAAAAGACGATATGCTGTCCGTCATATTCCCGTGGGCGCAGAGAATTGAACCGCTCATTGTAGCGATCAACCAAGTCCCGCCGTCTGTTGGGGTCTTTCCATATCCAGTCCCGAAAGGCGTCCTTGATGGCCTGCTGCTTCTGCTGTGCAAGGGTGGTTTCCTTGCTGTTGAGCACACGTCGCTCCCTGCCGTCAGGGTCCTGCACGGTGTCATATACCCGCACATCCCGAAGGTTCAGCGTATCCTCCAGAATACGGTAGGCGTTTGCCCGTTCCGTACCGTAGGTCATATAGGCGTTGATATCGCTGTGTCCAACGGAGCTTTTGCCGCTGATGTTCCATTCGGCGGTAAACTCGGAGAAATTGACCTGTATGCTCCGCCTGAGATAGAACGGCGGTTCCAGCAGTTCCTCCATGAACTCCTGAATATACTCCGATCCGATCCATGTAGCCCCCAGCCGCACTTCGATCTCCGAAGCGTCCAAATCCTTGGGCTGTGCGCTGCGCAGCGCTTCGATGTTGGGAAGGATGCGCTGCCGTTCTTCCACGGGCAGGAAGTCTGCAATGATTTCCGTATTACGGAGCTTTTCACGCACATTGCCGGAGAGGTATTCATCCGCTGTGACATACCCAAAGCGGTTCAGGTCGAAGGATACGGGCGAGAGTTCTTCGGGCGGGATACTGCCCACATCGAGAAAGATAACCCCCTGCAAATCCTGCACCAGCTTTTCTTCGGATAAACCTGTAAGCTGTGCCATATAGGGAAGATCCACCTTGGCTTTTTCCGCAATAGACAGCGCCAGTGCCTCGGATGCGGTATCCACCGAAGTCACTACCGTATTCTGCTTGATAGTGCGCTTGGTGAACATATCCGCTTTGCGGGCAAGCTGCCCCATTTCATCCAGCACCTCTAAGGAGCAGAGCAGGTAGTAAGAGGAATCGTCCGAGAATGCAAGGGCATTGCCGCGGCTGTTGATAAGCCCGTATTTCGCCGTAAAGCTGTCGTAGATCTCGTTCAGCTCCCCTTGGGTTCTGCGGATGGCATCGTCCGAGATGAAGCCATCCAGCTGCTGCCCGATGAGCTTTTGCACACAGTCCCGCAAAGCGACCATGCCCTTGACCCGTTCCGTGGCTGTAGCGTTCAGTTCGGGCTTTACCATGCGGCTGTTTTCCCGATAGTACACTTCGCCATCCACAACGGTGTAGGAATAGTTCTTCACATTGGGGTCGGCAGGGATGGAGGTATCAATGGCTTCGCCCTCACCAAGATCGGGCAGTGCCGCTTCCTGATAGGTACCATGGACGTTCTTCACGGCTTCCGACAGCTGTTCTGCAAGGGATACCCCCTCAAACGGCGCAACGGTAAAGTCCTGCTTCCCGTATTGGGTGCTTTCTGAGGTTTGCTGTCCAAGCACCATTTCGGGATGCTCGATAAAATAGCTGTTGATGGCAAAGCCGTCTGCGTTCTGCCCAAGGTGTACCCAATCGGGGTCGATCTCAATGGGCCGATCCCGCTTTTGCAGAAACAGGATGTCCGATACTACTTCGGTGCCTGCATTGGCTTTAAAGGCATTGTTAGGCAGACGGATCGCGCCCAACAGTTCTGCCCACTGTGCGATATACTTGCGGACTTCGGGGGACTGCTTATCCATGGTGTAGCGGGAGGTGACGAAAGCCACCACACCGCCCGGACGCACCTGATCCAATGTCTTTGCAAAGAAATAGTCGTGGATGGAAAAGCCCAGCCGATTATAAGCAGGGTCATTGACCTGATACTGACCAAAGGGGACATTGCCGATGGCAAGATCGTAAAAATCCCTGCGGTCGGTACTCTCAAAGCCCGCTATGGTGATGTCCGCCTTGGGGTAGAGCTGCTTTGCGATACGCCCCGTGATGCTGTCCAGCTCCACACCGTAGAGCCTGCTACCCCGCATGGATTCAGGCAGACAGCCAAAGAAATTTCCCACACCCATGGCAGGTTCCAGGATGTTGCCGGTGCGAAAGCCCATCTGCTCGATGGCGTCGTAGATGCCCTTGATGACAACGGGGCTTGTGTAATGGGCGTTCAGGGTGGAGCTTCTTGCGGCGGCGTATTCCTCGGGGGTCAGCAGTTCTTTCAGTTCTGCGTACTCCTTGCTCCAGTTCTCCTTCTCGGGGTCAAAGGCTTCCGCAAGTCCGCCCCAGCCTACATAGCGGGACAAAACTTCCTGCTGTTCGGGCAATGCCTGAGCGTTCTCGTCCTCAAGCAGTTTCAGCAGTTTGATGGCGTTGATATTTGCCTGAAACTTGGTCTTTGCGCCCCCATACCCAAGTTCATCGTCCGTGATACGGAAGTTTTGGGCGCTTCGCTTGACCCTTGCCTTGGATTCTTCATATGCTGCTTCTTCCGCAGCCCTGACATTGGGGAAGGTCTGCCATTCACCGTTGATTTGAATGGAAACAGGGTGTTCATTCAGCACTTCCTCCATATCGGGGAGAGACTGTTCCGGTTCCTCGGTGCGTAACTGCCGAATTTCCACATCAAAGGGCAGGTGGTTTTCTTCGCCGGAATAAACAGCCACGGTCTCGCTGATGGTTTCGGTTTGCTGTTCTTCCTGCGAAAGCAACTCCGCTTCTTCCAGCTTTGCTTCCTGCATGGTGCGATACGCCGTCAATTCTTCAGGGCTTAAGTAGCGTTCTTTTCGGATCAGTCCATCGATGCGCTTGGCTGCGGCTGCCCAGTTAAGCTGCACTTCCACACAGTCCTGCTTTGTATAGCGGATGCCCTTGCCGCTGTGATCTTCACCGCTATGTGTTGCGCCCGAAATGGCATGGGAACGCCCGCCGGTGCCGTATTCGTGTTTTAGAAAGTCGGCTTTTTCTGTAATGGTGTGGGGTTCCTTAAAATAAGCGTAGATGCGCCCTTTACCACCTGCCATGTTGCCGCCGTGGCGCAAAGCCGCATCGATCTCATCCTCTGTAATAAAGGGCGCAGCTTGGGGCAGCTCTGCCATGTTGGAGGGAAACGCCTGCCGTGGCAGGGACAGGTCTTTCAGGTTGTTCCACAGCTTTTGCAGCTTGTGATAGTGAAAGCGCAAAAGGCTACGATCCTGTTCCTGGGCAGAAAGGAAGGCGGCGTATTCCTCCACAATGGTCTGCCGTGTGGATACTTCGCTCAATGCGTCAGCAATGCGCTGCCGTTCTTCGGGAAAACCACCGCCACGGTATTGCGCAAGAGAAGAAAGATAGCCCTGCTCCCGTGCGCTCTCGCTCAGGTCGTGGTACAGATTCCACAGCGGCTCTGCAATCAGCAGCCGTTCATGTCCATGCGCTTCCGCAATCTCCACATTGGTGGCGAATTGGCCGCTTGCAAGGAGTTCCCCGATGCGCTTTGCAGCATCCTCCCATGTGAGCACTTGAGCGGACAGGATATGCTGCGCCATATTGCCCGCTGCAAGGCGGATACCTTCATCCGCATACCATGCGCTGATGCTCTTGCCATCCACCTTGAATCCGTTGCCGCCATGATAGAGTTCCTTGAGAAAGGCTGCGTTTTCTTCCACGGTTTTCCCCTTGGAGAACTCGGCGGCGATGCGTATACGGTGGTTGTCGGTATTGCTGCCAAGGCGCAGAACATGGTCGATTTCCTCCTGTGCAAAAGAAAAAGCGAAGGGCGTAAAGGATACGCTCTCCGCTGCTGTTTCGATATAGGTTCTTTGTTCTTCCTCGGTTGGGAACAGGCTCAGCTGGATTGGTTTGTTTAGCTGTAAATCAGCTCTGTCAGGATCATTTCCTCGGCCTGTGCCTTGCAGTTGTTCATGCGTCCCGTCCACTGCATGGGGTCTTTCGCTTTCAGGCTCTCGTTCACGCCCTGGGCTGCTGTGAGCTGTTGCATCAGCTGCGTGAGGCGGTTCTGCGCTGTCTGCTCGATCTCCAGCAGGTGGGGGTACAGCTTCCCGCTCAGCAGCAGGCTGTTGAACAGTACCGGTCTGTGCTCCTTCAGGTGGTTCTTCCGCATCCTCCCGTACTTGCCGATGCTCTCCGTCTGTTCCGGCAGGCTCAGTTCGGGAATCAGATAGTCCCCGTTCTGCTTGTAGGTGATCTCGTTCATGTTCTTTGCTCCTTTCCGTTTCCTGCTGTCTGTCGTACTGCTTTACCGTAACTTCGATTTGTCTGAGCAGTTGCTCTGCACCGCTGCTTATCGCCATGCCAAGGGCATTGACCGCATTGGGCGTGTTGAAGTCGAACACATTCAGGTATTCAACATTGTCGATAAAGTCCTCAGGATCAAAGCCGCACCTTGTGAGGGTGACGTAGGTGATACCCAGCGCCGCAGTCTGCGTAAAGGCGGCCTCCTGATTAAATTCATCATATTCTGCGGCATAGCTGCCGTCAATGTTATAGAGCAGGTCGCCACGATTGTCCTGCCAGTAATCATCTGCAAACAGTGCCGCTATGCTGCGGATCTGTTCAATGAAGCCTTCCCTTGCGGAAACACCGAAGCGGTTATGCAGCGAATCCGATACCGCATCCTCATGTTCCAGCCGCAATTCCCAAAGCAAAGGGCGGAGGGAATGTTCCCTGCCGCCCGTATCGGAAATGTCGAATACATATTTGAGCCGTGGTCTGTCGCCTGAACTGTCAATGAGGGCGATGCCCTTGGAACCCCGTCGCACATATCGCCCCATACGCCTGTTCCACAGGTCATATTCGGCACAGGCTTTTGCATCCAGTCGCTGGGCATAGATCATAACCTGCTCGGCGTATGGGTATTTGTACAGCTGCGCGGCGGTGCGAAGGAATGCCGTCCAGTTCTGCTTGCTGCGGGTGATCTGTTCTGTGGTGCTGTCTATCAGCTGCAATATGCTCTGTACCGTTGGCACTGTTATTCCTCCTTGTCGTAGTCGGGGATCAGTTCAATCTGTTCAAACTCCGCATCCGTGATGCGGTTCAGTTTGTTGATGGTGCTTTCCGTAAGCGCAAGAAGGTCTGCTTCGTCCCGCTCAAGGAATGCTTTCATGTGGGTAAGCTCCTGTATCAGGGCTTTTCTGCTGCCGGGATTGTAGATGCACATCAGGTTGATTTCATCGTGGGTGAATTGAGCGTTCATTTCATCTCTCCATTTCTGCGTCCTTGGACGCTGTTTTCTTGTGTTCCTGCCTGTTTGCGGTCTTGAGCTGTTGCATGACGGATGGGCGCTTGTCCATTTGCTCTCGGTGAACGGCATCCGCCAAGTCCATAAGGGATATGGGCTGACCGGCGCTTGCCTGCGCTTCCAGTTCGGCAATGGTGGGCTTTTTTCCGTTGTTGATAATGCCGTCGATCATGCCGTAGTCATCTTCAAGGGACATTTCTGCGTTTTTCAGAGGATTTTCCAAAGGCGTAAAGTTCGGGGACAGTTCTCGAAAGCCCCATGAATCTACATAGTGATAGGTTACGCCTTCGGGTCGGCGCAGCACAATGATGTCGCTGACGGAGAGACTGTGCCCGGTAAAATCCTTGGGCTGATCCACATTGAATTTGTGATACAGTGCGTTCAGGTGGTCGTAGGTATCGCCCTTACCCGCAAACACATCCGAGTATTTCATTTCGTACCGTTCCCGCTCCACCGAAAGCCCGCTGCGCATCAGTTCGGAAAGGGAGGAAAACTGATAGGGGCGGTTTTCCTCGCTGTCCTTAAGCTGATAGATGGCGTATGCCCCAAGTATCTTTCCGTCCGTGCTTTCCAGTACCCGTTGCATTTCCGCTGGTGAAAGTTCTTCAATCACATCCGGTTCCAACTCATGTAGGACAAACACCGCACGCTGTGCAGCGGCAATATCCAATGCAGAATCCGAAAGCCTGCCGCCGTCCAGAATGTGCTTGTCTGCGCTGTCGTAAATGGTGTAGTCATATCCATTGTCCGTAGGCTGAAGATGCAGCAGCATACTGTCGTCAAGCTGATACATGGCTTCCTTGGGCTGTTCTGCAGCTTCAAGTGTGATACCGCGCTCCTTGCAGATCTCCCTGAAATTGTGATCAATGTCCGTGATGAGTTCCGATGCAGTATGGTTGATGGTTTCAAGGCTTGCGCGAAGCTCCTGCAAGTCCTTGCCCTGTGACCAGCCTGCGATATACCCGAAGCTGTTGTCAGCAGTTTCGATGCCGTAATACTGACAAACCGTGTAGGAGATGCTTTCCGCTTCCACTTCTTCGGTGTAGCGATCTTTTTTCTGTTCCTCACGGAATTGATACGCTGTGATCTCGCCGCCCGTAAAGTTCAGTCCTTCTTCGTCCGTGAGAGCAAGCCTGCCGCTTTCGGGAAGCTTCAGAGGTTTGGCGGTAAGGATCGTACCTGCATGGTTCACGACCACTCGTTCTTCCACCGTAACAGGATAGCCTGGATCGTAATCCGAGCCGCGAAGGTCATATCGGAACAGCCCTTCAGGAACATTCTCGGCTGCAATCCGCCCGTTGGAGAACAGGGCGGGGATGTCGAAAATCTCTATCTCCTGATACAGCGGTGCGTTTTCAGGGACGGGCAAAGCGGTATTATGCAGCTTTGCATGAGCAATCTCATGGATTGCAGCGCACACGGTCTGCACTTCGCTCATGCCTTTGCGGATACAGATCTTTTGGTCTTTCAGGCTCAGGAAACCATCCGTGCTGTCCTGCATGGAGGCTTCTTCTATGGGAGGTGGCGATGAGCGGCGAAGCGCTTCCATGAACACATCGTATTGCTCTACCTTGCCTGTGAGGGTGTTTGCAAGCTGCGGCAGCGGCCTGCCCTCGGTCTGGGAAACGTCGAACACCGACACCACACGGAACATGGGGATTTTAATTTCCTTTTCCTCCATGATTGCGTTCCCGTCCTTATCCAGCAGAGGCGCTTTGGTGTCGGGGTCAAGCTTTACTTCTTCGATTTTCTTTTTATATGGTGTTGGTGCGATGATCTGGATACCCTTTTCGCCCTTGCGTACATGACGCCCAAACTGATCCCGCCATTTGTTATATCCTGCAACGCGGGTAGCATCCGGACGCTGCATGGCGATAAGAAGCGTGTTATTGACGGAGTATCGGTGAAAGCGGGACATGGTGCGAAGATACTGCCTATATTTCTCGCTCTCAAACAGGTCTTTGATGCCCTGTTCGATGCTTTCGGTGATCTCCCGCAAGCGGTCTTTGATGCTTTTTTGTTCCATGGCATAGCTCCTTTCTGATTTCGGAGTAAACATAAAGACACATGATTGCTCATGTGCCTGTAAGGTTAGTTGTATAATGCAATTGGGAAAAACGCGGAATCTTTCTTTAGCGCATATAGCGACGTCTCATCAACTATATAACTATAGCCTACATTGACTTCTAAGGGACTCAACAGCCTTAATTATGGTATCATTATCAGGCTTTTTGCTATCCCATTCGTCCCAGAAGTTTTTAGTGGCACTGACGGGTTGATGTTCTTCAGCAGGCTTATCTAATAAAATTTTGCTTGGCAACAGAATAGCATCACCGACCACAAGTGCCTCACCAACATCAAGCAAAGGCAAAAATTCAATGGTGCTTCTAAGGGAGTCGGGCAAAAGGTTTTTAATTACACCCTTATCTTTTTCGTTCGTCAACCTTAGTACCACGAAATTATTACATTGACTTAAAATTGTTTTGCTAACATCAGCTGGGCGTTGACTTACGGCCAAAATTGATACACCATATTTTCGTCCTTCTTTAGCAATGCGTTCAAAATTGTAGAGGGCTTGTTTTTGAACTGCATCGGCCTCGTCCTTAAGGGGAAGATATAGATGCGCCTCGTCACAAATAAGCGTGAACGGCGTACGCATGGACGGTTCCATCCAAAACTGTATATTGTAGAGAAGGCGAGCCAATGTTCCGGTAACTACAGGAAGAATATCGGAAGGAACCTCAGAGAAATCAATTATTTTAATTCCTGGGGCACCATCAAAATATCCCAACAACTTACAGAGCATTTCACTAAGCCACGTATAATTTTGAGCTTCTGCGACAGGTTGGAACATAAAACCATAGGTTTTATCGTCCAGTTTTGCTTCTAATCTCGAAATAAAACGAGTTAATTTTCCTTCCCATTCACCCTTGACTGGACCTGTTTTTCCGACGCCCTTTCGGGTATCATCGTCTTTTAAGCGAGTGATCAAATCGCTCATTAAAAACGGAATCGGCGAATCCACAGTAAATGTTTTTAATATATCGATTTTTCTTTCGGTGGTTAGTGTTTGTGCCTTCAGCTCACGAATGTGTAATGTAAAGCGTGAGGCCTGATTTGGAGCATTAGAATCACTACGGTCTAATATCATAGAGAGCAATTCCTCTCTATTCAAAAGCCAATATGGAAGGAAGAGGACATCAGCGGATGGATTTTCCAAGTCTCCCGGACCAGCAATTCGGTACCGCTCAGCTATCGGATGAGATCCAGAAGCGAGCTTTTCATACTCACCATGCATATCAAACACCATGATATTGGCATGTTGAAGCGCACTGGCTTTCTCAAGAATGTTTGCAATGCACCAGCTTTTGCCAGAACCAGTACTACCCAATACAGCAGCATGTCTTTGAAAGAATTTATTTCCATCAAGTACAGCATCAGCTGAAGCATCCATCATGAAAGAACCGATTTTGAGGCGTTTATCAGAATCAATATTACGGCTTAACACATTCATGAAGTTCTGCAGGTTGAGGCCTGAAATGCAGAAGCATTTACTTTCAATTTGAGGAAATGTATCAACTCCTCGCTTAAAAATATCACGAGCATTTCCGAAAACAGAATGATATGTTCCTATAATGCTTACTTTAACATAATCGGCAGAAGATATCATAATTTCGTTGACATCTTCTTCGCCGTCGTTAAAATCATCAACATATTTTCGTGTTACTTTATCAATCAAAGAAATAAGCAATTCATGGTGCTTTCCAGTCTCTATTGCAACAAGATTACCAACACAAATTTGAGTCATGATAAGAGGATTTTCAATTTCGATAATGATTTGCTCTGTGTCAACGTGTGTTACGCTACCCAACAAATCACTTTCAGTAAAACTAAGTAATTGCGCCATTAAAATACCTCCTTAAACATTTCGTTCAAATCCCAAAGGTTCAAGCTCGAAAAAACAGTTTCACCTGATTGGGTAACAACCGCAGAATCGACTGTATTCTTACTGCATATTGCAGTGATATTTTTACAAGCTCTAATAAGATCCAGCGTTTTCTCGGAAAGCGAATGCGTCAATATTAACGCTGGTTTTCCGTTTTTTAGTTGTCGTACCAGATGTGTTTCCAAATGATCATCGCCAAAACCATAGCCAATAATTATATATCGTTGTGCAGAGTCGATAGCATCATTGGCTTTTGCCCTGTGCGTGTCGAAAGGCGTGTTATACCCTTCTTTGTATTTGTTAATACCTGGCGTAATAATCAAGGTATCGTCGAAACAAGATTGTGGAATCGAATAAGGTACACCGTCAACCATGTGCCAACTTAGACAGCCATGAGGCTTCAAAACAGTTACTCGGGGAGAGAATTCTGCAACGGTTTTGCCGCTCCTTTTTACCAGATTCCTACAGAACATATATTTGCTCTGTTCAGGCTCGAAACGAGCAAGGAATTTACCTACAAACAAGTTGTCGACACGAACACCATTTGTTTCACAAGCAAACTCGATAAGCCTATCATAATTCGTAGTAATAACGATAAGACCATTATTTCGGATATTAAAATGATTTAGATACTTCGAAAAACGTAGTTGCCTGTTATTGCGGACAATATCGAAAAAAACTTCTGTTTCAGCTTTCCCTATGTATTGGGAAGTTATTTTTCGGATGCTTTCTTCAATTATTAGTGTTGGTCTTGTGTTCTGAAGTGCCTGTTCCAAACCAGTCCCAAAGGAGAGATCTTTTGCGATTTTTGACCAAATATCAATATCGTCGGAATGAGACAAAAGGGCTGGCAATTTTGTCAATAATTCTGTTGCTAGCGCAGACATGCCAGGAATGCCCTCTGCAAGAGAGAGCCCAGATCCAATGACGGTGACTGTGTTTTCTTGGAAAAAGTCCTGTATTATTTTTTTTACTTCATCTAATTCCATAAGAATGCCCTACCTCTGTAATAAGACTATCAATTGTTTACGATAAATGAAACTTAATGCACTTCACATAGATATTTAGAAAAAGCAATCCCCCACTTGCTCTCTACTTTCGTATACTTGAAAATCGAGTTAAATACAGATATTTTGCTTCGCTTGCATTAATCTCGCCACTTTCATAACGCTTGGCAAGTTCCTGTGCGAATGGGGATGGCTGTTTTCCTACAGTGGAAACGATACCTTTTGCAAGGTTGGTATTTTCTTTGCGTTGCTTATTCATCATGCACATATATCAGTTTTTCAGTGCCGTAATGGGAACCACAAACACGCCGTCCGGACGCTGATAAGCCGCATTGGCCATACCGCAAAGGACACACAGGACTGCAGGCGGTTTGCCCTTGGGATCGTCCTCAAACTGCTTTTTGATCATCAGCAGATTGTTTGCTGCTGCATCGATTTGATTTGCCCCTAACTTGATTTCAAAAGCACACCATTGCCCATCTGACAACTCGATCACCGCATCAATCTCACGATTCTGATAATCCTGATAATGATAAAGCGTACCGCCAAAGGAATCTGCATAGATCTTCAGATCTCGTTCGCACAGTGCTTCAAACAGGAAGCCGAGCGTTTCCAAATCTCCCAACAAGCGAGCAGGTGTAGCATTTAACAGCGAACAGGCCAGGGACGGATCGGAAAAATGGCGTTTCACCGCCTGTTTTACCCGCACAGAGGAACGAACGCCCGTAGAAAACGGAGGCTGATTGTCGGTGAGAAACAGGCGCTCAAAAATATCCAGATAGTCCTTCACGGTATCCACATCAACATCTTCATCGTCCTGTTCCTTGATGTCGTTCTTTAGTTTTTTATTGGTGGCAGTCGTGCTTTCGTTTCTTGCCAGCGAACGAAGCAGTAAGCGCATCTTCATAGTATTGCGCTTGATGCCATCGATACGGTAAACATCATCATCGATTACTGCGTTCAGGTATTCTGCAGGTAACAGCGCCGCCTGCTCAACGGAGAGGTTGATTGCTCCCGGCCAACCACCACGGATAATCAACTCAATCAGCTTTTCCAGCTTAACCTCGCCCGTCATTGCAGGCGTCATTTCTCCATGGCACAATTTCTCCAAGGACACCTTTCCGGAAGAATCTCCGGACTCATATAGGGACATGGGCCGCATACGCAGCTTTGCAATGCGACCTGCACCACTATGAAGAATGCCCTTATGGTTAGGTGTTGCAGAACCCGTCAGAATAAACTGACCTTTATCGGCTGCTTGATCCACCTTATAACGCACGGCATCCCAAAGCGATGGTACTTCCTGCCATTCGTCAATCAGTCTAGGAGTATCCCCCTCTAAAACGAGTGCCGGAGATAGCTCTGCAAGCTGTCGGTTCTGGTAGTTACCGGCAGGATCTCCGATCAATATTTCACTGTTGCTGTGAAAAGAAGAAGTCCATGTCTTTCCGCACCACTTGGGGCCTTCTACACAGATTGCTCCAAACACATTCAGGTATTCTTTGATTTTTGCATCGATAATGCGGGGCATATAGTTTTGTTTATCCATACTGCTCACCTCTACGTCTATTATAGGCTGATCCGATGGATTTTACAACATCAACCCGTGAGATTTCATAATTCCAATCCGTGATATTTTGGAAATTCATTCCGATGTTTTATCGAATAAGCCTTGCAATCACCTGAAACTTGCCCGGTGCATTGCCCGTATACTCAAAGGGATAGCAGGTCACCAGCACTAAGACATCCTCATCCGTTACGGGCAGCGTCCAGTCGGAGGTTTTCTCGAATATTTGCACATCCGTTACCTCATAGGACACCAACCGATTATTGGATACGAAGCGGAAAGAAATGGTATCACCCACCTCGATAGGCTCAATGAGCTTCAGATGTTTGCGGTTTCTGTGCCCGAAGATGATGCTCATACCGGAGTTGCCGGGAAGAGAGCTGTCCGGAACCCAACCGGGGCTTTTCTCAAGCGTAGCTGCATCAATGTCGTCTCGCACAATGACGCTTTTTCCGTCATAGATGAGCTGCCCTAATATACCGTTAGCATTGTAGGGTACAGATGGCTCCACAGGTTCTTCCACGGGCAGGATGTCTGGTATTGTGGCATGGTTGCTTTCCTGCGAGGGCTGTTCTTCTGTTGGTTGAGATGGTGCAATACTTGCAGTTGGTGTCTGCTCTACGGGCAAAGGGGTAACCGTTTCACCGATCAGTACTTGGGATGTACGCTGTGGTATTGTAAAGATTGAATAGTGAAAACACAGATATACACTCAGCCCAATGCAAAGCAGGATCAACAGCACGAAAATCGTCTTTTTCATACATACCTCATAAAGTGAAACGGGAGGCAAATGCCTCCCGCTTCTCATTCAGTCCTTATCTGGTAGTTCTGCGCTTTCTGATGTAGATGAAGGTCGCAGCTCCTGCAAGCAGCAGTCCGCCGCCCATCAGCAGCACGTCATCCCACTTATCGGAGTCAAGGCCCAGCTTGACTTCGGGGGTGTTGGTAACGGTGATCTCAAGGGGCTTTTCATAGGTATCCGTGAGCTGCACGGTAAAGTCCTGGGCAGGTGCAGGAAAGAACCCATTGGGCACCACGGTTTCCACCAGCTTGTACTTGGCAGCAGGCAGACCACAAACAAGCGCCTGTGCGTTTTCGTCCATGGTAATGGTGGTAATGCTGCCTGCCTTGCTGTACCAATAGACACCGTCCTTCAGCTCAAAGGTCATGGGAGTAACACCGTCGCTGCTGCGGATTTCAAAGGCAGCGCCCTTCAAGGGCTTCAAAGTCTTGGCGTGGATCTTGCTGATTCTCAGCGCAAGGGGCTGGTCTGCAATCTCCACGGTCTCCATGGCAAGGGTTGTATCTCCATTCTCATGGGAAATGGCGGTCATGCCCACGGTTGCAGTGACATCCGCTGCATAGGCATAGCCCGCAGAAGCACCGCTTTCACGGATGGTCACTTTGCCGGTGATATACTTCACGGTAGCGGCACCGTCAACGCCTACGGTCAGTTCATCCATGCCGGTCTCGGTGGACTTTGCAGGACGATATACGCCGTTCTCCTGTACAAGCTTGATAACATTGCCACTTTCATCCAGTACCTTGAAACGGGTACCGGGCAGCGCCGCCTTGGTAATGGCATCCGTCTTGGAGATAACAAGTGTACCGGGGATATTCTCTACGGTCATGGCAAGGGGCGCTTCGGTAGAGTAAGCAGAAGTGATCTCAAAAGAGATGTCCTTCAGGGGCGCATATCCCGCTTTCTGCTGCTCAATCAGAGTGTAAGTGCCGTGCTTGAGATAGTGGATCACGATTTCACCATTGCCATCCGTGGTCAGGGTGGCGTTGCTGATGGCAACAATATCTTCACCCACCGCATAGACAGGACGGTAGGTGCAATCATCCATCAGGACGATAGGAACCACATTGCCGGATGCATCCTTCAGGGTGAACTTTACATTGTCCAGAGCAGCCTTGGTCTCTGCATCTACCTTAGTCAGAACAAAGGCAGTGGGACAGTTTTCAAGGCTTGCGGTAGCAGGGTTTTCCTCGGTATTGGTATCTGTTACCGCAACGGTCGCTTCCTCATGGGTGGCGTACATATCGAAGGTCTGCTCCACCAGCTTATAGCTGCCCTCGGGGATATGGGAAATCAGCACCTTGCCATCTGTATCCGTCAGGAAGGTAGCCACACCGGATGCAGTCACCTTGTAGCTGCCATCCTCCTGCTGAGTGTAGTGGAGCGCATTGCCGGAGCTGTCCATGAGCTTAAAGGGTACATTTGCAAGGGCTTTGCCCGTCAGCTTATCTGTTTTGGTCATGGTGAAGTACAGGGGCCAGTTCTCCACGCCTACTTTAGCAGGATAGCTTTCGGTGTTCTCTGCGGTAACGGTGAACTCCTGTGCGTCGGTAGGTGCAAAGCCGGGATGCTGCTGTTCCTCCAGCGTATATGTGCCAACAGGGATGAACAGGACACTGGCAAGTCCATCCGCATCGGTCTCGAAGGTGTCCTCACCATCGGCAGTCACATAATAGCTGCCGTCATCCTGCTTGGTAAAGCGGAGGTATTTGCCATCGTCATCCTTGATTTTAAACGCTACATCACCAAGGGGCGATTTGTTAGAGGCGTCCACCTTATCCAGCAGCATGGCAAGTGGTTCATTCTCTACGGTGATGGATGCAGGGGCGGTATAGGTGTTATAGCTGCCCACAACCGCAGAAACAGTGCCACGACCTACAGCGTAACCATCAGGAGCAGAGACCTCTTTCAGCTCATAGCTGCCCTGAGGGAGATACAGGATAGATGCAGAGCCGGATGCAGGGATGGTGAAGTCAGCGTCGCCGTTTGTATCCACTGCAAACCAACCGTCATGCCCTGCCATGGAAGATACCTTAATGGCGTTGCCGCGGCTGTCGTACAGGCGGAATACTGCGCCGCCGATAGGCTGCTTTGTAACGGAAGACACCTTGTTTACGTTAAGAGCAAGGGGCTTATCCTGCATGGCTGCCACAGCAGGATTGGTGGAAGTGCTACTTTCGGTGACGGTAGCGGTCACATCTGCTGCCGCCGCAAAGCCATCGGGAGCCTGTTCTTCGGAGATGGTGTAGCTGCCTGCGGCAAGGGGTGCGATCAGAGCGGAACCGTTGTAGGTTGTGAAGGTAGTACTGCCGTTTGCTGCAGGGGCATATACGCCATCTTCTATCTTGCGGAGCTTGATGAGTTCTTCGCCGTTGTATAGGCTGAACTTACCGCCGTCAATGCCATTGCCGCTTAGGACATCGGTCTTGTTGAAGCGCAACGCCATGGGGCTGTCCGCCATGGTAACGGTAGCCTTGCCGCTGTTTGTTACGGTGACTGTCTTATCTGCATCCTTGGTGTAGCCTGCGGGTGCGGAAACTTCGCTGACGGTATACTGTGCAGCAGACAGACCATAGATGGTTGCTTTACCGTTATGGGTAGTGAAGGTATCCGCACCGTCTGCGACTTTGCGGTATACGCCATCCTCCAGTTTGGCAAGGAGCATTGCAGTACCATTACCGTCAGAGATACGGAAGGTACCGCCGTCCAGCGCTTCGCCTGTTACAGAGTCTGTCTTGGTGAACTCCAGTACGGTGGGCTGGTTCTCAACTGTTACCACATTAGCACCGGTAAAGTTCACGGCAACATCCGCAAGGGTGTTATACCCGTCCATGGCAGCTTCCCTGAGGGTGTAGCTTGCCTTGGGCAGCTGTCGGATAATGGCTTTGCCATCGCTGCCGGTGGTAAAGGTTGTAGAACCGCTGCTGTTTACGGTATAGCTTCCATCCCCTGTGGAAGTAACCGCAACGGAGTTGCCTTCACTGTCCAGCAGAGTGAATGTTGCACCGGGGAGTGCATCGCCGCTGACGGCATCCTTCTTAACGATGGTAAGAGCTGCAGGGGTATTCGCTACCGTCACGGAGGTATTCTTATTGAGAGTGATGGACTTGGCATCGGACACCATGTAGCCGCTGGGTGCGGAAACCTCCGTCAGCTGATAGCTGCCTGCAGGAAGACCGGTGATGGTGGCAGTACCGCCGCTGGTGGTGAACTCAGTAAGAGAACCGCCTGCGGAATACTTGCCTGCTGCGGTCTGGGTAAGACCAATGGTGGTGCCGCTCGAGGTCAGCTTGAACTTTGCGCCATCCAGGGCTGCGCCGGTGGAAGCATCCGTCTTATTTACGGTCAGGTCGTAGAAATTGCCGGTAATGGACACCGTCTTAGACTGGCCTGTAGTGCCGGACACCATTTCAACAAACACAAGCTTCTGTCGGGTGCCGGAATCGGGAGCGTAGAAGCCAAGGTCTACGGTGCTTACGCTGCCTGCGGTGGCTGTGAGATAAAGAGAAACGGATGTACCGGACAGTGATGCAGGCGCAGTGATGGTCAGATTGTCGCTTCTGCCGCCTGTATAGCCCGAAATGGACACCTCAGGATCACTGGCGGTGATGGAATATCCGTTGCTGGAGGATACGGAAAGAGAAGTTGTCAGCTGTCCGTTGGAAAGTGTCCACTTGGGAGAAGAGGGAGATACATACACCGAGGCACTGCCGCCCACATCCTGATTACGGGCGTACTGAAGCAGCTCCATGCACCAGTTCCATACGGCTTCACCGCCGGACTTTACTCGGACGAGACCATTCTCCAAAATCATGAAGTCATAACCCTGACCACAGCTTTCCTTGATCCAGAAGCGCAGAGCGTTAGCGGTGGCGTAGAATGCCGCTTCATCGCTGAAGCCGTTGTTATCCGCAGGATAGCCGCGATTGAGGATGGCCTGAATGCCGGTGAGGGTGTAGTTATTGAACAGGCCGGAAATGTCGTAGGGCACATAGTCTACGGAAGGTCTGGGCGGCTTGGCTTCATGCTCGATGCAGTAGCCTACATCGCCGTCAGCAGAATCCGTGTACATGACGGTGTTGAGATCCTGCCATGTGCCGTCATCATAATACTCAAAGTAATCGTAGAGGTCTTCGTCCACGATGTTCAGCGCAAACGCTGTAGAGCAGAAGCTGAACAGCAGAAGCATGGTCAGCAGCAGACTGAAAATTCGGTTTTTCTTTGATGTCATATAGTTCTCCTTTGCTATTGATTTGGTTTTTAATGGAAGTTGCATATTCGGTGAAATACGGATATACTAATAGTGAGAAAGTGAGAAATTCTCACCGGCATCACAGGAGGTGAAAGATATGTTGGCAGAACTCCGCTCCAAGTCGCAGGTTACGATTCCCAAGGAAGTTGTATCTAAGCTGGGGATTAAGGAAGGAGACAAACTGGAAGTCATTGAAAAGGATGGCATTATCCAGTTGATTCCCGTGGTGGTATACCCGAAGCGCTACGTCGAAGATCTGAAAACAGAAATTGACGATATAAAAGCAAAGGTTGCCGCAGGAACACAGCCCGTTTTTGATGATCTGGATAGCCTGTTTGACGCTTTGGAGAGATAAGTATGGCGTATCAGTTTACGTTTACTGACCGTTTCAAAAAGCATTTCAAAAAGCTGAACGGCACTGAGAAGAAACAGCTTATGAACAAGCTGGAACTTCTTGCGGAAAATCCGATGCATCCGTCTCTTAGAACCAAGAGGATTCAGGGGACAAAGGAACTTTTTGAATGCAGCGTCAACATGGATATCCGTATCATCTGGTTCTACGAAGGAAATGTTATGATCGTCCTTGTAGATGTGGGGCACCACGATATCCTCAATCAGTTTTAATCTGAGAAACAGAAAAGCGCCGGAGTAATCCGACGCTTTTTGCGTTTATTGGCGAGGCAATTTAATCTGAGCTATTTTCTACTCTCCCCATTTTTCCCAGCATAGGATTCCGTTGAGTCTGGACGTTTTGTATTGCACCATGCCACATATTTTTCCTCCTTATTCTGTTGTTTGCGATCGTCGTGATCCTGCTCTGTAAGCAGCACAGTAGAAACACTTTGCATCTTTTTTCTTGTCTTGGGCCACTGCACCATCATTCGCTCAAAGGGACTGTCGGTGAACCAGATCATATTTCCTTCTCCCAGATATCATCGTCATCCATGTCATATTCGTCCGTATAGGAAGGCACCTTCTGCTTGGGCTTTTTCTTGATGACCTTGAAATAATAAAGGATAACACCGCCCACAAGCAGAGCAAAGACGATGAGCAGAATGCTGCTGTTTACACCATTGGGCTCATCAGGCTCCGGCACAACCTCCACGGTAGGCTTGGGCGTGGGTGTGGATTCAGGCGTTGTGTCTGGAACATCAATATCCAATTCCTCCAACAGCGCCATGAGGTCAGCCTCGTCCACCATGTTCAGAAAATGCACCGCATAACTGTCGGTTTCCTCATTTTGCACTGCGTCGTAGTCAATGACAATATAGAAAAGCTGCCCGTTTTTGCTTTCCACGGTAATGAATTGCTTATTGGTGTTCTCTGCAAAGAGATTGTCCACGAGCGCCATATTGCCCTCATTGGTAAAGGTGCTGCCCTGAGTTGCAGGTGTCGGCACAAGCGTGGGCGCTACGGTTGGCTGGGGCGTTTCAACAGGCTCTGTTCTCTCGCTGCCATCCGCCAAAGCTACGGATGAAAAAACCGTCATACTCAAAAGCATGACGGTCAAAAAGGTAAGCAGTCGGACACGGCGTTTCTTAATCATAGCTGCTCACTCCTTTGCTTTTCATGGAGCGCAGCAGCTCTGCAAGCTCTTCCGGCGTTGCACGGATGGAGCGGACAAGGCCGATGATCTCGGTGTTTTCCAGCTCCGTGCGCTGCTGCTCCAGTTCTTTGATGCGGGCTTGGCTCTGTTCAATCCGTGCCTGATGTTTTTGGATCTCCTGATTGATCTTCTCAATCTTTGGGTTCATGTGCTTAACCTCCTAATCTGCCAAAGGCATAGAAATTCTTTTTGTAATACTTGCTGTCGATGGTGTGGTACTCAACACCGTTGCCTGCACAGTGGATCATCATGCCGTTGCCCACGTAGATGCCCACATGAGTGACGGGATGCCCGATTTGTGCCGCCCTTGCACCGGTAAAGAAGATGAGGTCGCCGGGCTTGGCCTCCGCACGGGACACCACCGTGGAGCGCTTGTACAAGCCCCTTGCATTGGTACGCCCAACGCTTGCCACGCCACTCTGATTCAGCACCCAACAGGTGAAACCGCTGCAATCGAAGGATGTGCTGGGCTTGCTGCCGCCCCATACATAGGGATAGCCCAGATATTTTTCCGCTTCCCGAATGAGCGCTGCAAACTGCGGGTCTGCAAGTGCTGCAGGCGGTATCTCATATGGCGTAGGTGGCGTGATGTCCAGAGAGCCTACAAAGGGGTTATCCTCCGAATCGAACAGTTCCGGTTTGTTGCCTCGGGTCTCCATGAGCACAGCGTACATTTCAGATTGTTCTGCATCCAAGTCAGATAGGGGGATACCATGGTTCAGTAGCTCCACGGACAGGATCTTGTACTCATAGGGTACTTCCACAGTTTCGGTGGTGGTGATTTCCTCACTGGTCTCAGGGTCGATGGTAGTCACCGTCTGCTCCTCGGTTCTGTAACGAATCTCGATGCTTTCCGTGATGTTCAGCCGATACTGCTCCTGAAACAGCGCTTCCAATTCATACTGCATTTCAGCCGGTGTGAAAGAAACATACTTTGCCGTCAGGTAGGAGATGAGAGCATACGGGTTATGCCCGATCTCATCCACAGAGTAGCGGTATTCGTCATAACCGGGGTACTCACTCTCGATGTTATCAATGCGCCGATCCAGTTCATCCTCCATGCGGACGTAGGCTCTTTCCACGGCGAGAATATCGTCGTCCTCGGAAAGATAGGATGTTCCCACCACGCTTTGCACCGTACCCATCGCCATCTGGGAGCAGGAAGAAAAGGTGTTCATGAGCAGGAAAACCAGCACTCCCAACAGCCCGAAGATGAGAAAACCCACCTTATGCCGTCCAATGAAGCGAATGACCTTTTCGGTGGCCTTTTCCGTTTCCTGCGCGGCTTTCTTTGCGCCCTTTACGGTCTGTTCCGTGCGCTTACTGCTCTTTGCTGCGGCGTACTGTTTCTTAATGGCCTGCTTCTGCCGGTAGCGGGACATGGGGTTGGAACCGCTTTGCGGGTTGTTGCGAACACTTTGCTTGTACAGTGCATCCACATTGGCCTGATCCAGCTTTTGTTCTGTCTTGTAAAGCTCCTTTTGTGGTTTGAGCTTATGGGCATGGTAGGCGGATTCACCCATATGCAAGGTAGTTTCCGCAGTACGCTCCGCAGCATAAGCTGCCTGAACGCCAACATTCTCATCTTCCGATTCTCGGATGTTACGATGAACTTCCTCAGAAAGCAATCTACCGGGCGCTTTCTGTACTTCGTGAGACAGTTTAGAGGATGGCTTGGGTGCATCACCCTCAAATTGCAGACGCGTTTTCTTCTTTACCTGCTCCACACGCTCAGCCGCTTTCTCCGCTTTCTGAATGGGCTTCTTCAGTTCGGGAGATGCCCGTTCTTCCTCCGTGAAATGTAATCGGGTGGTGTTACGCTTCCTGCTCATGCTTCACCTCGTTGGGTTTGGTGGTCATGATGCCGTACAGCTCAGGTGCAATGTCCTTGGGGAAGCGGTCGATGAAAGGCAGGATGGCATTGCCATAGAACAGCAAGCCCTCACCCTCGCCGGAGTTCTTGATGTAGGAGAGCTGATCGGGGGAAATGCCCAACTTGTGCGCCAGTATCTCACGGTCGCCGCTGCCCTGATTGAGAAGATACAGAAAGTCAGAGTTTTCAAAGATGTTTTCTATCTCGTTGGACTTCAACAGGTCTTTGACGTTCTGGGTCAGTCCTGTGGGAATACCGCCCCATTTTCTAAAGCGCTTCCAGATCTCCACGGTATAGGCGGCGGTCTGTTCTTCTTTCAAAAGTAGGTGCATTTCGTCGATGTAATAGCGGGTAGACTTGCCCTTGATACGGTTGGCTGTTACCCGGTTCCACACCTGATCCTGCACAATGAGCATACCAAGCTTTTTGAGCTGTTTTCCCAAGTCCTTGATGTCGTAACAGACCAAACGGTTATGGATGTTTACATTGGTACGGTGGTTGAACACATTGAGAGAGCCGGAAACATACAGCTCCAGTGCAGATGCGATGCGCTTTGCCTCTTTTTCGTCCATGGACATAAGCTCCGTGTGCAGGTCGCCTAATATGGGCATGTTCTCCGGGCGCGGGTCTGCAAGATAGCCCCGATAGACATTCCGCACCGCACGGTCAATAACCGTCTTTTCCACGGGCTGTAAACCATCCTTGCCGCCCACGATCAGCTCACAGAGGGACAGGATGAAGTCAGACTTCAGCGACAGCGGGTTTTCATCTTCGCTGTAATTGAGGTTGATGTCCATGGGATTGATGTACTGATTGGAGGTAGGAGAAATCCGCACCACTTGCCCAAGAAGCCTTTGCACCAACGGAGCGTATTCCGACTCAGGATCGCAGATCATGATGTCATCTTTCGTCACAAGGAACACATTGACAATCTCACGCTTTGCGGAAAAGCTCTTGCCGCTGCCCGGTGTACCGAGAATGAGCCCGTTGGGGTTCTTTAACAGTTTTCGGTCAACGAATATCATGTTGTTGCTCAGCGCATTCAATCCGTAGTACAGCGCTTCGCCGCCCATTTGGAACAGCTCCTGTGTGGTGAAGGGAACAAATACCGCCACACTGGAGGTAGTAAGTCCACGGTGGATCTCCACCTGATTGAGCCCTAAGGGCAATGCGGACATGAGCCCTTCTTCCTGCTGATAGTCCAACCGCACGATCTGGCAGTTATTCTGCTGGGCGATGCCCTGCACGGCAAACACGGCGTTTTCAAGCTGCTGTTTGGTATCCGCTGTGTTCAGGATGGTGAAAGTGAGCTGAAACATGCGCTCGTTACGGTTCTGTAAGTCTTGCAGCAGGTCTTTTGCCACCGCACCGTATATGGCAAGGTCGGATGGCAGAATGTCCATGTCGTAGCCGCTGCGAACAGCCTGTTTCTGTGATTCGATCTTCATCTTGTCAAGATCCGTGATCTTGCGTTTGATGTTGCGGATCGCCGCCGTCTGGTCGATGGATTGGACGTGCATATTGACCACGGCGCTGTTCTCAAGGTCAAGAAACTCCACGAGGATGCGGTCTTTCAGCTTGGGCGCAATGATCTGCAGGAATGACACTGCGCCATACTTCTTGCCCATGCGGAAGGTGCGTCCTTCCCGAAACTCAAAGCCACCGGGTGCAATGAAATCCTTGGTGGAAAGACCCGAAGGCGGCAGCCAGTTCCAGTCAAAAGCAAACCGCTCATCTCCATCCATATGAAAGATGCCGTGCATGAGCTTGAGCCGTTCCTGTCCGTTCAGGGCGCTTGTAGCAACGCCCATGCGCTTGAAGTTCAGGCGGATGTCGTTCTCGATACGCTCCAGACGGTGCTTGGCAAGCTTTGGGTTATCCGCTTCAATGCCGAAAGTAAGATACTTGGTTTTCACCAAACCGTTGTTGCCCTTGCTGAGCTGGATTTTCAGCATCTCAGCGTACTCGCTGCGGATACTGTTGAAGTCATCCCGCTGGGGTTCGATGTGGATGCTGTTCTCAAAGCCGTCCGCTCCTGCTGCGGTATTGAAGAAGGTGAACTGGAAATGAATGGACGAGTCAAAGTAGTTTAAGAACTCGCACCAATTTTCAAAGATAGCTTCCTTGTCCTCATTCTGCGCCAGTTGATAGTTAATGTCCTGAAACTCGATGGTTTTAGAATAGTAGTTGTCGGTAATGCGGCACATGCCATCCTGATACATCCATTGGTAGGGGATGGACTGCTGTGCCGACATCTGCTTTTTATCTGTGCGCTTTGCCCGTTCGATGGCTGCGGCGATCTGCCGTTTTTCTTCTCGGGTGAGTCTGCGCTTTTCCTTTGACAATGGCTTGAACCTCCTTGTTCAGTTGTTTCTGCCGCTCAAGGGCGGTATAGAGATTATCTGTGCGGTAGGGACGCTGCTTGGGACGCACAAACCGCACCTGTATGAAGTTGTGGGCGAGCTTTTCCAGCGGCTGACCTTTCTTTTCATACATGGCCAGCAGGAAGAATGGCAGCATGGCGATGATCATGATGAGCGCCGCCGCGCTGATGGGCAGACAGCTTTTGAGAACAAAAAACAGCGGTACGCCGATGAGCGCTCCGCCGCCAAAGCAGATCAGTTGCCGCTTGGTTAGGTTAAACATGACCTTGGTTTTCACCGAAGTCAGGTCTTTGGGGATGTCTACATAGGCCAAATGATTACCTCCTTAATGTGCATTGAAGATGGACTTTGCAAGGCTGCCCGTCTTAAAGAGCGTGAAGCACAGCAGCACCGTGTAGCCCATGCAGGTCCAAATGGCGTTCATGATGTCCGTACCCGTGGCGATGTTTTTGACTAGCACCGCATAGATACCCACGCAGGCGATGATAAGAAACGCCTGAAACGCAAGCGCCAGCAGAGAGCGCAGATAGTTCTGCCCCATATTGCCCCATTCACGGTTGACCATGGTAGCCATGGGGATGGGCGCAATGGATGTGACAAGGTAAATCTCGATCATACGTCCGTAGATCACTACAAAGATACAGACGGTAAGGGCGCTCATGGTTAGCCCAACAAACAGACTCTGGAACCACAGCCCGAACAACGGTCCCAATTCCATGGCTGCAAGGGTGGTATCAAGATTGCCGAGAACCGTGGAGATATCGATGTGTGTATCTGAGATCACCACACCTGCCGCGCTGCCCACTACGCTTTGCACCATGTCGAACACGCCCATGACGATATTCCATGTATTGGTGACGATGAGCACGGCGCAGAAGGTCTTGAAGATCCATTTGAAGAACATCCAGGTATCCACATCATGCAGGTTGTTCTTGTCGATGACCATCTGAATGAGCTCATAGCACATGACGAAGGTGAGGATCAGCCCTGCAATGGGGACGATGACGTTCTCGGACAGGGACTGGATCATGGAAAAGACGCCACCGTTCCATGCGGCAGGCGTCTTTCCCACTTCACCGGCAATTTCCCCGATCTGAGAGTTCACCGAGTCAAACATCCCCGACAGATTTTCCTTGATACCGGCGCTCAGGATACCTTTCAGCCATTCGGTAATCTTGTCGATGATGGTTTGCATGGCAGTTTACCCGCTGCCATTAACCGAATAGGCCCGAAAGAAGAGGTACAAGGGTGATACCGATGAGCGCCACGCCACCGCCTGCCATGAGCTGCTTAATGCCCTGACTCTTTGGTTGTGTGAGATAAAGAAGCAATAGAAGTATAAAATTTTTTGCCGTTCCTATCCGGCACTTTCGCATTGTGCCGGACAGGTCGGGCATTATTCGGGCAAGTCTACCTTGCCGACAAAAGAATAATAGATTTCAATTTCCTGCCTGCGGTTTTTGTTCTCGTCATAGCTACACTCATGCACTACGATTTTCTCGATAAACTCCCGCAGCAGGGTAGGGGTAAGTTCCTCGAAGCTGGTGTACTTGCGGACAATGTTCATAAACTTCTCGGCGTTTACCGTGGCTTCCTGCGCCTTTGCAAGTTCCCCTTGCAGTTCGGCGGCTCTCTCTTTAAGCTGCCGCTGCTCGGCTTCATAGTCTGCCGACAACTCCGCAAACCGTTCATCAGAAATGCGCCCGGTCACGCTGTCCTCATAAAGCCGCTTGAAGATAGCGGACAACTCGGCTATGCGCTTCTCGGCTGCGTCCAGTTCCTTTTTCTTGGCTGCGTTCCTGCGCTTGCCCCCGTCCTCGTTCTGCTCGATCAGCAGCTTCATAAACTGCTTTTCGTGCCTTGCCGCATAGTCGGTCACTTTCCGCAGATTGGCGGTCACTCCCGCTGTCAAAAGGTCGGTGCGGATAAAGTGCGCCGTACAGTCCTTGACACGCTTCTTGTAGTTCCCGCAGATGTAGCAGTCCTGCCGCCTTGTCTTGTTCTCATACCTCTGCTGGTAGAGGACGCTGCCGCAGTCGGCGCAGAACAGCAAGCCGGAGAACAAGCCCACTTCATCATAGCGGTTGGGGCGTTTGCGCTGCTTGCGTAACTCCTGCACCCGTTCCCATGTGGCAAGGTCGATAATCGGCTCATGGGTGTTCTCGAATACCGCTTGCTTTTCCTCCGGGTTTTCTACGCTGGACTTCACTTTGTAGGAGATTTTCTCGGTCTTGAAGTTTACCGTATGCCCCAGATACTCCTTGCGTTCAAGGATATGGACAACGGTATTTGTCGCCCATCTGTACGGGTAATCGGGGTAGTAGCGGCGGGTGCTGCCCGTCCTGCGGTATTCCAGCGTCCCCGGCGTGGGGATTTCCTGCTCGGTGAGCATACGGGCGATTTTGGTCGGGCCGTTCCCGGCAAGGCACAAGCTGAATATCTGCTTGACTACCGGGGCGGCTTCCTCGTCAATGATAAAGCGTCCGTCCTCGCCTTTTAAGTAGCCATAGACGGGCTGGCTGGTAATGGGCTTGCCGCTCATGCCCTTGCTTCTGAAAACTGCCTTGATTTTCCTGCTCGTGTCTCTCACCATCCATTCGTTAAAAAGATTTTTTAGCGGCGTTAGGTCGTTGTCGCCCTGTGCGCTGTCCACTCCGTCATTGAT